>Ga0209358_10000175_pt1 | contig 59651 bp, 53 predicted proteins | sample LauGreFa1BDMLBSN_2_FD_187574 | JGI IMG/M metagenome (GOLD analysis project Ga0209358, IMG submission 187574) | Freshwater lake microbial communities from Lake Michigan, USA - Fa13.BD.MLB.SN (SPAdes) (version 2) | ecosystem: Environmental > Aquatic > Freshwater > Lake | place: Lake Michigan, USA... | reverse complement strand
AATGATTTTGTGGAATCTATCAAGTTGCAAGTGAGTGACCTAGAAAATGTGGGTGAAGTGGGGTTTGTGGAAGGAATTTCGAATATTATTGTGAAAAACTTGAATGCACTCGATATTACGCAACGTCCGATTCACTGTACCGACAAAAAGAGAGAAACCATTTATATTAAGGACGAAAATATATGGGAAAAAGATGAGGACCAAAGCAAGATGCGCAAGGCTATCAAAAAAGTGGTGACCAAGAACATGCGATTAATACCAAAATTCAGGGAGCAATACCCTGATTATAAAAACTCCTATTCCAAAACTTCTGATAGATACAATAAACTCATTATTGAATCCATGGGAGGTTCTGGGGATAACGACGCGGAAAAAGAGGATAAGATTATTCGCAATATTGTGAAGAACGTGGTGGTGGATAAGTCCGTCTAATAACAATGCAAATGCGGTTTTTTATTATCATTACATTATATAAGCAATGAAAATAAAAATTCCAACAATGATTATTCCAAAAAAAATACAAATCATCATTATCATCATGATTATAGCATATTACCATTTCGTTTTACACAACGGTTTAGAAAAAATATTCAGCGAAACATATTTTGATTATGATTCGATAAAAAGGCCCTTATTAAGATGTAGAAATGGCGCAAATGGGAAAAATACGTCATGCATTGGGTTGCCATCTGGACACGCAGAAACAATCACGATATTAGCCTCGTTGTTGTATGTATACAACTTCATATCGTTACCAATATGCATCGCATTGATTATACTATTTTCAGCACAGAGAATAGTTTCCAATATGCATACATTTAGCCAAGTATGTTTCGGTATTTTGCTAGGTGTTCTATACGTTGGTATATATAGTATTTTGAATTTGTCACTATATTCATTTTTAATAGTGGGCATAATTGGTTTATTATTGGCTATTTTAACAGTGTATAAATTAGACCAAAAAATAAATGGCCCTATTCCTGATTGGGTAGATTCGTCTATGATTCCAAGTATACATTCCAAACAAAAATCACCCTTTTATACTAAAGTAGGCTCCATATACATAAATGCGGCGCTACAAAACCGAACATTTGTTAGTTGGCCGCAATTGGAAAAATACTTGGATACTATCGTAGAAAAGTTCGAAAAAACAGGACAGAACTACGACGCTGTAGTAGGGATAAAAACAGGCGGAGCAATCATATCTGATTACGTTTCTAAAAAATTGGGTATATCCAATTATAAAGTAAAGCTGTCTAGGAGCGAATATAATTGCCAAAAAAAACCAAATCATACGATAAATGATATGGTTCAAAAGAGACTTTTCAAAAATTATGGTGAATATACCATTTGTGAAGGTATTGATGACAATTTGGCAGGTAAAAATATTATTTTAATTGATGAATTAGTATCATCAGGTAAAACAATGGCGGAAACGCATTACTATTTACAAAACACCAAAAAGGCGAGTAATGTGTATCCAGTGTGTATTGCCTTAGAAAAAAAATATACTGGAGAATTACATATTGACCATGTCATGAACGGTTTGGTCTTGATATGGCCATGGGGATATGATAATTAGAGAAGGACAGTTTTATTCTATCATCATGCTTGTATGGAATAATTCATTGATTACTTTATCCGCAACCGTCATAAAATCTTCTTTGCAAAGAGTGAGTGTAATACCATGCGACATGGCCAACACTAATTGGGTCTTGACTAAATTATCGCTAGGTCTTATTCCTATATTCGCCAATGCAGAATTACCGAAATACTCCTTTAATTTATGTAAAAATTTATATATTTGGATTTGGTTGGCCTTTTTTGAACTATTTACCGTCTCATCTATGATTTCACTAGTAAATTGCACAATCGTTTCATAATCCGTCTTGGGTATTTGGGTAAGAATTCCAGGAGGGTCGATAATACCAGAATGTAATAATTTCAATGCGGATTCGCGTGGCGGTGCAGAAAACATTTGCGTTAACAGGTCAAATATAAAACCCTTATAGGTCGAATCCAGCTCATATATAATTCCAAAATCAATGACCCCAATTTTATACGGATATTTTTCATCTTTTTCGTCTTTGATGAATAATATGTTTCCGCTATGTAGGTCGCCATGAGTGACACCATGAACAATCGTTGTGACAAAGCCAAATTTCATAACTTGTTTAGCAAATGGCTCGTAATCTTCTTCCGCAATTTCATTTATTTTTATACCATCAATGTATTCCATCAATATAATTTCAGGGAATCGTTTGGTTACATCTGGAAACACAGAGGGGATTTTAACATATTTCAAATTTTTACAATTATGTTTTATTTTTATTATATTTGCTATTTCTTGATGAAAATCCGTTTGACTTCGAATTATATCTATATTTCTTTTTACCACTTCCGCTATCTGATATTTATGAATTAACGGAATAAAAGATAATATATACATAATGGTATGTAGGTTTTCAATGGCGTCGGTCAACTTGGCATCAATATTTTTCCGTTTCATTTTAATAATGAGGGGTGCTTCGGTTTCTCTGTGATATCCTTTATATACGAGTGAAATCATACCAGCATTCATCGGAGATTCAAACCCATTGGGTAGTACAATATTATACTTGTCGCACATATGAATCAGTTCAACAAAATTTATATCTGATGCGCTCCATGGGGCATTATCGGTAAATTTCAACAATTTATTATTTGTTTTCTCGTCAATAAGACTATTATTGGAAGCTATTGCTTGAAATACCTTTACGTATAATATATTTATGGATGCTAGACGATATGTCACGCGCTCTATGAAAGTCGAATAATCTCGAAATGCTCCGTATATACATAACTCAGAGCCGATAATCCAAGACGCATGTAAAATAAAGAATAAACCTTGAATCATCTTTTGAATTTTTTGGCTAAACATATATGTAAAATATATTATACTCTTACGTTTTCTATAAATTGTTTTACACGTTTAAATATTTTGTTTAATATTATACCAACCAATTTTTCGGCAAAGGGTGGAATATTCATCATAGGGTCAAATAGTATAGTGAAGGAAAAGTCTATTTTGTGGGGATTGACAATGTGGCATACAATCGTTAAATCATCCATAGCCATTAACTCAGCGTCTCTTGGTATGCCATCTGGGCGATAACTTTTGATAGATTGAGCTTTAAATAGGATGCCTGTTTCTTCTGTGAACTTTTTAATATGAATAAAGGAGTACCTTTGTACTAGTCCTAAATCTTCGAAAAGATGTTTCATTACCAGCGTGGCAATCACCTCATTTTCGTTGAGAGTTTCCATAGAGACCTTTTCGTAGACGTCGCCATTTAAATCATAAATGAGTTTGATTAAGTTGAAATCGATAACCTTTGATAGGATTATATTTTTATTTTCCATAGCGAAATTCATTTTATATTTGTTTTTTTCTATACGTGAAAATATGAATCCGTCTTTTTCATATAATGTTGCTTCTAAATTCATTTATACTATTCGTAAATAATAAATTGGCAGATTTTAACGACGCGCTAATTATTTTGGTTATAGAATAACTGAATTATTTCTACAGTTTTGTCAGTTTTATTTTCATCATTGGACCAATACTCTATTTGATATTTCAATTCTTCTAAACGATTATTCCATTCATTTATTTTATTGTTTTTGATTTTAAGAATTCCTGTTTTAGGTGTAGTACCCCAACAACTCGTGATTTTTTCGTTATCTGCGTTGATATAATCATCTGGATTGAAACGAATAAATATTAAGGGACGATGACCAACGTCTTGCGAAAGTTGCATAATACGTTTATTTTCACAACTGCAATCATAGTTTTCATGCATATTTTCGTCTACTTCTACAATGCTTACTTGATAACCCAAGTCGCATATAAGATCTGGACGCCTTCTAGAGCACCCGTCTTCAACCTTCTTATCTAAAATCCAAGTAAAATTTGGAAAATTAGCTGTTACGAATTGAGCAGTAGCCGTTTCTTTGGTTTTGTAGTTGCGGCATACAGGTTGGTCTGGGAATAGATGAATGAAACATCGCATACAATGATTGTTGTATTTTTTTGATTTATACACCAATTTACAATTTATACATAAATCTTGTCCGCCACATTCATAACATCGTCCCTTAATTTTATTATGAATACAATATGCTCTGCCGTCACATAACTTACAGTATGATTTCATTATATTGTGTTCACAAATTTGACTACCAAAACATAGCTTACATTGAACTTTTCTTTTGTTATGTTCGCAAATAGAACCCCCAATACATATTTTACATTGAGATTTTGCTTTATTATGTTGACAAAGTTGGCTTCCTTTACATAAAATACAAATTGATTTCCTTTTATTGTGTTCGCAAATTTGACTACCATTACATAAAATACAATAATATGTTCTTTTATTGTGTTTGCAAATTAATTTTTTATTACATTCTGTGCAACTAGAATTTATTTTTTTATGAATACAAATTTCACTTCCTCCGCAAGTTTCACATCGTGATTTTCTCTTATTATGTTCACATTTAGTATATATTCTTTTAGGTTTTATTTCTTCCATTTATACAATTACTAAAGAAATTAATTTTAAATTATTTACAATTAAATTATTTAAAATTCCTTAATATTTTCCTTTTTAAGTTTTTCCTTTCTTTTTAAATATGCATTTCTTCTGTATTCTTTAATTTTTTCCGGGTTGCTTTCTGTTAATTTTTTTAGACGTTCACTGCTTTCTTTAATAATTTTTTCTTTATTTTTTTCATAAAATGCTTTATGAGCTGCAGGATTCGTGTATTTTTTCAATTTTTCCTGAAGTTCCTCTACTAGTACTTTTAATTGTTTATTTTCTTCTAATATAGCATCAATATCCATATTATATTGTATATAATATTGATTTTAAATTATTTTAATACAAAGCTTTTGCATACATAGATAACGCTAATTTTTTTTGTTCACTATAATCCACTATTGGTTTCGGATATTTTATATCTTTGTTATTTTCCCATTCAGTTTCCCAATTATGTATTATTTTTGGTTCCAACGAAGCCAATTCAGGGATCCATTTTTTTATATATATACAGTCTGCATCGTGTTCCTCGCCCTGAATCCAGGGATTAAATATTCTTGTGTATTGTTGTGCATCAGCCCCTCCGCTGCTTATCCAGCCCCAATTTCCGTTGTTACTGGCCACATCATAATCAGTAAGCTTTGTTGCAAAATATTTTTCACCTTCTCTCCAATCAATTAAAAGTGTTTTCACTAAAAATGAAGCAACAATCAATCTTGCACGATTTTGCATATATCCTGTGGCGTTTAGTTGCCTCATTCCGCTATCAACTGCTGGAAACCCAGTGATACCTTTCTTCCAAGCTTCCAACCATTTTTGGTTATGATGCCACTTAATTTTGTCATATTTTGGATTCAAACTGTGACCTAATACGCGCGGAAAACTGTATAACACTCCTGCATAAAAATCACGCCAGAAAATCTGACGAATAAAGTCACGTTTGGAACGAAACACCTTGTACACTTCTCTCACCGAGAGATTCCCAAATTTGATGTAGGCGCTAAGCTGCGATGTAGGTTTAGATAATTCGTCTCGCGTCTGCGCATAATGCTTTATATTTTTGGCGGCAACGCGCATTTGTTTCAACGCATTTTCTCTCCCACCGTGCACCAATATATCTGGATTTTCTTTTCCCACAAACTTTTTCATCGCCAAATCCAGTGTTATTTTGTTGGGCACGTGAGCACTACTCTTGGCTAAATGAAGTTTCCTGGTTCCTGCAGGCGCGGCGACCTTCTTTTTCAAAGCGCTTATGTAGTAAGGCGTGAATTTAACATACGGATTCCCAGAGCCATTCACAATCGTGCCAGGCTCATGCAAATAATAATCATAATCATACATCACAAATGTTTCCATCTTTTCGCACAACTTGATTATTTTAGCGTCTCTCTCGCGTGCATAGGGTGTGATGTCTAAATTGAAACAAACCACGTTAATATTCCACGCCTTAATACAATCTTCAACCACTTTATCATTATGACCATAAAAAGTATGCAAGTGTCCACCCATTTTGCTGATATTCGATGCCAAGTCTTCCAAACTTTCTATCATGAATTGCACTGCGTTATCAGATTTATATTTGTTCCCATTTCCTACTTGTTCAGGAGTAAAAATAAAAATAGTGTAAATATTTTTGCATTTTTCATTTAATAAATTGATACCGTTGTTATCTATGACTCTTAAATCTCTTCTAAAAATAAATAAACCGTTTTCAAATTTAGTAGACATCTGTATTATACAAGTATATTATAGAAATATACTATATTTTGTCAAATATAGTCAAAAAATAGTATTATTATAGTATAAAAAATGTCAGAACACTCACTCAATTCAAATTATGATTCCGATTATCATATTTCCTATGATAAAATTTACAATATTCCCCTAAAAATACCTACGACCAACAGCGAATGCGATAAAGATAGTGAGTCTGAAAAATCTTGTCTATGTGAATTTTATCAGCATTCTAAATATTTTGTCGCATTTTTCTGTTTGGTAATCGCTACTATTATTGGTATTATGTGTTTGGCAGTGTATTTAGCTAACTAGATGGCTGATTATAAGTCTGTTTGGCCGACTTCGTTTACAACTTTTGCTCCACATATACTTTTAGAAAAAGTATAGCAAAAAAACTTTGGCTCCACCTTTCTCAAAGGTGGAATTACCAGTTGGTCACCTGCTTTAATTCCCCCCAAAAATTGTCCTGATTCTTTTTTGCCTTTTCAGATTGCTCCGCGTAATAGAAGGCCAACGCAGCGGATTCTTCATCTTTATTTTTATTTTCCCTGTATAATTGCCGCATTGCCTCTTCTTTACTGAGCGGAGTAGTGTTGACAGACTCTCTATGACGCTTATATTCGTCTACACTGTGAAACTGTTTTGTTTTTCGATAATCTTCTTCTGTTACAGGAATGACAGATTCTACATACGCTTGACGTAAATCCGTATAACCCATACCATCTCCACTAAATAACGAACCAGATGAAAAATTACTATCATAAACCATTAAGGAAGAACCGCCAAAGGTGGAGGAATAAGTATCTCCAACGCCTGAATAGGTAGTGAGTGTTTGGACCTCCTTTTTCCTTTTCTCTATTTCTGCCGCCATATTGGATTTCGTTACATTGGGCGTATAAACAATGTCTTCGTCTGATTTTAGCCAGCTGCCGTAACCAGTTTCATTAGGGTCGTCTAATTTATGTTTATCAAATTGCTCATTAAACCATTTATTGAAATTTTTAGGGTCTTTTAAATCCTTTTTGGTGTCAAACACTCTGTCTAAAACATCTCGATTACTAGACTCGTAATATTCACTGGTGTCCGTCGCCTTTTTACTATTTGTTTTATTTTGAAAATCATAAATTTCCTTTAGTTTTTTGTAAGCGCTCGAAAAGAAAAGAAAATATTTGGGTTCTAATTGAGATTTATCTGGGTGTGTTTTCAGGACTATTTTTTTACACTCCTTCATAATATCTTCGGTAAGACTCATGCTTTTCAAACCAAATAGACTAAATAAATCATTACGCGAATAATTTGCTATATTTAAATCAATTCTATCGTATGCGGATTTCTCGTAGTTGATTGTCTCATTTCTCTCCTCCTTAAAAGGATTTACTCCTGCAAAAGGGTCGTTCGTATAGCCATTTCCAGCTTCTTTAATTTTTATACCTCCTTTGTTACACCTAGTCATGGTAATATTCGCATGCGCATTGCTGTTATGTACGGTATTATTTATGTTACTATTGTTATTATTCATATTTCTATTGTTGTTTGGTCGTTGTCGCATTTTACTCTATTACTTTATTATTTTGATAATATTTTAAGCTTTTTTTATAGTAAAATACCTAAAATTACAAAATTTGTGAAAATTGTTTTTATACAAAAGGTTAAAATATCCACTGATATATATGGCGGCATTGCGCGCTGATTTAGTATTTTCATATTGGATTTACGTCTGGTATATATTGTATGCATTCAAGTTTACCATTTATTCGCCAAAATTTGCGCTTATATTAGGAGTCATTGACAATCTTATTATGCTAGTATTAATGTTGCTATATGGAACCAGCCGACGAACAATATTTTATTTTATAATTATCAACACACTCATTAAAGCGGTGCCTCTTTATTATTTACGAAATGAACACATTCAAACGAGAGATATGTATTTCTTGGGCGGTCTATTTTTATTTTTTGTATTATGGTTACACGTGAATAAACAAAGTTTGGTGGGTAATGTAAAACTGGTTCACGACTCATTATTATATGGAAAAGACCAAACACCGTTTATGGCACTACTCGCCCAAATACAAAAAAATTACAAGAATATGGATATTGGAATATGGGTATAAGAAAAATAGTATTATTTCTTCTATAATAATATAAAAACTTTTTATTCCAAATCTGTATAATGCATTGTTTCCTATCGTTCTTCCATATTTTGCTTTTCTATTGTTTAATAGAATCGACTACACATGGATTACAAATAAATCACGTCAACAAGAGGCATGTTCTTATAGAAAATGATAAAAATAGATACAACCCCTTTTCTAGAAAATATTTCAACGAGCGAGTGCCTCGAAACGAGACAAATACAAATTTGAATGAAAACAAATATAATATTGTAATCAAGCGATATCCCATTACTCGTCCTGATTATATTGAAGAGTTGCACAGGCTAAATTCTAAGAATGTCACGATTCAAACCAATAGTATTTTAGGTGTAGAAAATCAATTTTACAATGAAACGGATAACAATAATGAAAATAACAACAATAATGAAAATGGCGAACATCCGCCCAGAATACGCATTATTTTAAACAAGTCCAGTATTTTGCAATCACTCGGAATTGAATTAGACGACGATGGTAATATTCAAAACAACGGCATTTTTGGCAATTTTGAAAACGATGATAATAATGAGAACAATAATAACAACAATAACAATAACAATAATGGTGGTTTCTTTGAAGAAGATGAACAAACAGGTAGGTCTCGCTATGTAGAAAGAGCAGATTCCAAGTCAAAAAATTTCGAAGCCATTAAAAAATTCAATGTCTTTTTCCGAGATGTAGGTGGTTATGAAAATGTCAAACAAGAGTTACAACAATGCGTCGACATTTTGAAAAATTATAAAAAATATGCCCAATATAACGTGAGAATACCTAAAGGTTTGATTTTAGAGGGTCCTCCTGGCACTGGGAAAACCCTATTAGCAAAAGCATTAGCAGGTGAAGCCAATTGTAGTTTTATTCCTGTCTCTGGGTCGGATTTTCAAGAAAAATATGTAGGAGTGGGTTCTTCCAGGATAAAAGAGCTTTTCGAATTGGCCAAAAAAAATGTGCCTTGTATCATATTTATTGATGAAATTGACGCGGTTGGTAGAAAAAGGTCAACGGATGGTGAAAGTTCCTCGAATGAAAGAGACAGCACCTTAAATTCGCTCTTGGTAGAATTAGATGGATTCAAAAACAATACTGGTGTCTTTCTAGTGGCTGCCACAAATCGTATTGATTTATTAGATGCCGCTCTAGTGAGACCTGGCAGAGTAGATAAAAAAATATATATTGGACTACCAGATAGCTCTACTAGAGAAGCAATCATAAAAATCCACATAAAAGGTAAACCCTATTGTGAATCGATTGGCATTGATGAATTAGTAGAAGTAACCGAGGGTTTTAGTGGAGCGCAAATTGAAAATTTGTTAAACGAGGCCATGTTGAACGCACTAAGAATGAATACGACGGAGTTTTGTTATAAGGATTTTGATTTTGTATTGAATAAGATGATGGCTGGTTGGCAACCCAACGACCATGAATTTACTTCGGATATTATCGACCATATTGCTATACATGAAATGGGACACGCCGTAGTAGGCTTATTATCCAAACACCACTCCAAGGTTTCCAAAGTGGTCATCAATTTATCTTCACCCAAAAGTCCTGGATATACCGTATTTGAAGGTTCTACCAGTAATATTTATATACGTGAAGCCCTATTTGAGCATTTAATGATATTATTGGCTGGCCGAATTGCAGAGGAAGTGTTTTACGGTGTTTCTGTAACCACTGGAGCAATCAATGATTTTGAAGAAGCATTGAAATTAGCCGAAAAAATGATAATATTTTATGGTATGGGTAGCAATATAATATATCCTAGTTTAAGTGAAAAATATAAAGAATTGATTGATAATGAAGTGGTAAATTTGTTGAACGATGCTTACAAATGTGCTCATGTTATCATTCAAAATGCAAAAGATTTTATTGGAGAGACATCGGAGATGTTGAAAAAAGACAAGCTTATTCGTGTGGAGAAATTGAATGAACTCATTCAAAACAAATATAAGTATTTAGAAAATAATAAAATCGAATTCGAATAAACCCATCCACTTTTAGAAAAAGTGGAGCAAAAACCCATCCACATTTCACTACGTAGTGGAAAGGTTGTAACGAAGTAAGAGCCAAATCTTTAGAAAGGTTATAATAAAGTAAATATATGAATTAAAAATATTTACTTTAGATATGTGTGGGATATTTGGTATCATATTAAATAATAGTAATGAAAATATATATAAATTGGTGATAAATGGTCTTACTCAATTGCAAAATAGAGGTTATGATTCTGCTGGAATATCTATACTAAAAGACGATGTCATCAATGTTTATAAATATGCCTCTACAAATGAAGAAAATGCATTAGAAAAACTCGAAAAATTAAATTTAATAAAGGATAATGACAAAGCCATATATTCCATCATGGGCCACAATCGCTGGGCAACACATGGTATTAAAAATGATACCAATGCACATCCTCATTTATCGAATAACAAAAAATTCTCTATTGTACACAATGGAATTATTGAAAATTACAATGAACTTAAACAACAACTTATCAAAAACGGATATATATTTCATTCTCAAACAGATACAGAAGTGATTGTGAATCTAATTGAATACAATTATAAGGACAGTAAAAAATGTAAAAACATATTTGAGGCTATTGAACAAACAATAAAGGAATTAAGAGGTACCTATGGTTTATTAATACAAAGTGTATACGAACCAGATAAATTATTTTGTGTTAGAAATGGTTCACCTTTATTAATTGGACAAAACGAAGACAGATGTATCATTACCTCGGAACAAAGCGGATTTTGTAACATGGTTAATAATTATATAACATTACACAATGACGATATATGTGTAATAGAAAAAACGCATTCTAGAATAACAACTACAACGACCCATTCCTATACCAAAAAAAATGTTACTCTAATAGAATCAGAATTGTCTCCATTTCCTTATGAACATTGGACCTTAAAAGAAATTAATGAACAGCCAAACGTGGTCCTAAATTCTATAAATAAAGGAGGCCGTATTAAAGGTAATGCAGAAGTAAAATTGGGTGGTCTAGAACAGCATATAGGCGCGCTTAAAAAAATTAATAATGTTATTATTTTAGGCTGTGGAACATCTTATTTTGCTGGTTTATATGGGATGTATTATTTTAAACAACTATGTAATTTCAATACAGTTCAGGTATTCGATGGTGCTGAATTCAACGAATTTGATATTCCGAATATAGGTAACACTTGTTTTATATTAGTATCTCAATCAGGAGAAACAAAAGATTTACACCGTTGTATTGAAATTGCCAAAAACAAAAATATAACAACCATCGGAATCATAAATGTAGTTGATTCGTTAATAGCGAGAGAAGTCGATTGCGGTATTTATTGTAATGCTGGAAAAGAAGTAGGAGTTGCCTCCACCAAGGCATTTACTAGCCAAGTTGTTTGTTTATCTATGACGGCTATTTGGTTTGCCGATTCACATAATGTCAACTTAAAAAAGAGAACTAAAGCGGTGTGCGACCTTCATAATTTGTCAAAAGATGTAGAAAATACACTAGAAATGTGTAAATCTACGGCATACGATATATCGGAAAAAATCAATTCGAACCATTTGTTTTTATTGGGAAAAGGGAGCGACGAATATATAGCTAGAGAAGGTTCCTTAAAAATAAAGGAAATTTCTTATATACACTGTGAGGGATATTCCTCGAGCTCTTTGAAACATGGTCCGTTTGCTTTGTTGGATGAGAAATTCCCAGTGATAATTTTAAATTTAGACCAAAACCATCGAGCGAAAACGATTAATTGTTATCAAGAAGTAAAATCGCGTAATTCGCCTATTGTCATGATTAGTAATGATAGGACTATTGTAAATGAGGTCACGTGTGATGTTATTTTAGTCCCTGAAAATAAATCGTATGCGTCGTTGTTGGGAATTATACCTATTCAATTACTCGCGTATTATCTTTCTGTCAAAAAAGGGATAAATCCTGATAAACCAAAAAATCTGGCCAAAGTCGTTACTGTTGAATAAATCCACCTTTGGGAAAGGTGGAGCCAAACCCTAGCCAGCTTTGGGAAATCCACTTTTCACTACGTACTAGAAATGTAGAGCAAAAGTTATAACGAAGTAAGAGTAAAACTAACAATAAAGATATAATATAAAATCACCATAATTTTTTATTATATATAATAATTCCAAATGTGGATAGATTTGGCTCCACCTTTCCCAAAGGTGGATAAAGGTGGCTAGATGTCTAAGGAAACTGTGTTACTCGCCGATTTCTTACGACGACCACTGCGTTTTGGCATATTTCCTTCCGATTGTAATTCTTTCAGGTCACTTATACTAATAGTACTATTATCATTCGTTGACTGTGGCAGTGATTGAGTTGGTTCTTGAATATTAATGGTCTTGGTTTTTAATCCAGATAAAATATCTGATATGTCACTAGGTCCCTTCATTTCTGGACGTGGTCCTGTTTGACGTTTGCTACTTCTATCCTGACGTGCCGCGTCAGCTCTTTCATAATTCTCTCTTAAACTGATTCCATCATCTACAAAAGCACTACGACTCATGTTTAAATCAGGTCTAGAGTAGTTGTTGTTACCAGGGCGACTCATAGGTGGCGGAATTGCATTAGGACCTTGTGTAGCCAACGGTGGAGGAGGTCCCATTCCTTGTGATGGTCTTGGCTCTGGACTCATGATGTTGGACATAAACCCAGAAAACCCTGGATTGGACTGGGCCATCGAATTCACCGCCGCGTTTTGGAAAGACCGCATGAGGTCTGGATTTTGTCTTAAAATATCATCCATGCCTGGCATGGCACTTTTAAACATAGTGTTGGTCATATGAACCATCATTGCACTACCACCTAATTGAAATAATAACTTTAATTCAGGCGCCATAGATGCCTTACTTTTATATTTTTCATGTAATTCACCGAAAATCTCGTCATAATCAGTAATATTTTCTTGAATTTGCTCACTCCATCCGTCCAATTTAACATCGAATGGGTCGAATTTTCCATTTAAAAACTCAATGCCGTTTATGACTGCCATAAGCATGTTTCCTTGGAATTTAACGGAATTTTGTTTTGATTTTTCTTCCATAATGGTTTCGTATTCTCCCATCATTTCTTGTAAAGAAGACTCCATATTGTATTTTTTGGAAAGCTCAACTCCTTTCTTTTCTAATGCCTCTAATTTTCGTAAATATTTGAATTTTTCTCTTAGCATTTCGTCTCTAGATAATTTTGGTTCTAATGGAACTGCCTTATCAGGATTCAATGGAATATTATTAAATTTTCCAAAACCATCCCATGTTTTATTATCATTTTCAGTTTGTGCAGTAGATTGTCCTAAAGTATTATCGCCACCAAATTTAATACTAGGTCCTTCCTCAAAAGACACACTTGGTTTATTAAAGAAATCAGACCTTGGTTTAAAACTACTACTAGGAATGTCATCGACTAATTCATTCAATTCATTTTCTAAATTATTTAAATCTTCTAAATCAATATCGCTACTGGGATTTTTCTCCTTAACTTTATCATTCATCAACAATTCAAGACCACCGCCAAAATTAGTAGATTTGCCAAATCCATTATTACTTCCAAAATCATTGTCATTCAATTCTAGCTCAGTAATATCCATCATATCTGCCATTTATCTATTCATTAATAAGAACATTTATTTTTAAGTAATACGAATAATAAATATATATACTTTTAAAAATATACTTTTAGAAAAAGTATAGCAAAATATGATTATAGTTTTTTATTGTTGATAAACCATAGTCCTTGTAAAAAAGAATCGGATAAATCGTCTTTCTTCTTGTGTTGATTAAAGTAGTCAATATGTTCGTTAAATCTGAAATCCGATGTTACTATTCCTAAACATTTTGCTATGCCCATTTTTTTTCTATCGCTATAATTCAGTTTTCCATTTGCAACACCTTCTGCTTTGCTATTATTATGTTCAGAAATCTCTTTATTCGTGCAATCTTTTAACTTATTTGCTGCGGAAATAAATTCTATATGGTTTACCTTTATATTTGACATAATAAAGTATTGAACTATCATACCTTGTATTGTTTTCATACGCGTAGCAATAGGGCTAATCTGATTTTCAATAATAACATAATCAATGTTTTCTTCACTTTCAAATAATTTATTAAATTTTGTTTTTATGTTGACGCCAATATTAAATAAATCTACGTCGGCAGCATGTTTGCTCTCAATAGACTGAAAATAATTGTTCTTTATATATTCGTTTATCAAATTTATTAAATCCATTTTTTTAATTTTGGCTTCATATTTAATATTATGTTTTTCGGCTATTTCATAAAGTTTTTGAATTTTCTGTTTATTGATAAAAGCTGGTTTTTGTTCAGCGGTAGGTATTTGTAATGTTTGTTTCTTGGAATGTTTTAAACAATAACAGGTGTCGTCTTTTTTAAATTTGGCAGGTTTATTACAAACTACACTTTTTTCAACAAAACAGCATTTCGCATTGTCTTCTTGTTCAGATATATTTACAATATCCCACTTTGTTATCTTGAAATTTTGCGCTGTAGGGGATTTATCGAAAAGACAAAAGGCTAAATTCTTTATACCTACATCAATACTCAAAACTTTCATTTAATATACTTTTATAAAAAGTATAGCAAAATCTCTCTATACTGTAATAAAAAAGTATAACAAACATATTTTGCTATACTTTTTCTAAAAGTATATTTACATTTTTACACCAGGCACCATGTTTTTGTAGCTTTCTGGATGTATCGATGGCGCTACTAATCTGGCATTTAATTGTTCTCGACTCAAGTATGGATTCTTTAAATCGCTATTGCAATATCCAAATCCTGGCTTACTCGTATCAAAAACACCCTTAAATTTATATGGCACATTGTCGGAAGGTGTTCTATCCGTTTTTGTGTGTGGGTCAAGTCCTAATGTATAACAAGATTCCATTGTATTATAATTCATAATTTGTATGCCGTGATGTTGAAGGTATTGACGATATCCCCAATTGGTCTGAATTCCTTCATTTGCTTGGATCCGATTATTGACTACAGCGTCTGGTTGCCATGAAGCAAAATTTCTTCCGTCTTTCATTATCGGAGGGAAATTAAAATTAATATTATTAGAACCACTGTAACAGGTTTGCCAACTCATTTATATAATCATTAGATAAAATCTTTATTCACATTCAAGCAATTTTAGTAATTCATTCTTTTTTAATTTCGATGTATCTACTGTTAAACCCTTTTCAGCAACTATATTTCTTAATTTAGGTAGCGGTAGTTTTTTATAATCCAGACATTCAGAATTCGTTTCTTCTAAAGTAATATTTATTTTTTTTAAATCAGAAGTAGAAATGTTTTCTACATGTTCGTCTGTATTGCTTTGGTCACTAGGTTGGTTATCAAAATTTTCTTCATAATTTAAATCTAATGTCTCTGCTACAAACTCCGAGTTGAGATTTGAAGTTTCTGAATTGGTATCCTCTAATTCGTCTAATTGCTCTAAATCTTCGATGTTTTCATCGAAATCCATTGTTTCACTAGCATCATCATCTTCTTCTGAGTCTTCTTTGTTAAAATTCAACTTTAAAACTTTTACATCATCGGAGACAGAGTTTATTTCATCCATTTCATCGGCGTCAACTAGTTCGCTCTCACTGTCACTCTCGTTTTCAGAATCATATTCATCGTCTGAAACAGTAATTTTATTGTCATGGTTAGAAATAAAAGCGGTATTTAATTCGTCAAAGTGTTGTGGATGAGCAGACATATTCCCCCCAGCCATGCTATTTATCGCTAAATGATTTAAACCTATTTTAAACCCATTCATATCTTCTGCTAAAGTTGATACAAGACTTAACATGGATGCGATTTTGTGATTTTGTTCTCTCATTTTATTTTCAAAATATACAACTAAAAGTGCTATAGCAAGTAATACTATTCCTAAACACATAAAAAAAGTTGGATTCAATAAATCAGTTAGAGACATTTATTACAAAAAGACAATATAAAATTATTTTTGTAATAACGAATCTTTTTTACACCATTTGTATTTAGTTACTCGACTTTCACGAGTTTATCATTCTACTGGCATTTTTGAATCACTATTGGTGTGCAAAGTTCCAAAAATATAGTCTAACCAATATTCCCCATAATTACACTTTATCAACCGATGATGCAATAAGTGATGGTCTCCTATGAATGACGCACATCTCATATCATGTGACAACAATCCTCGCAAATGTATATAGACTATTGCGCATACCACTTGATACATATATAACTTATGTAGATATATTGCAATAAACAGACCTACACTGCTAATGGGTATCTCTACTATGTGAACGGTATAGAAATCGTAATATTCTGGATTGATTTTTTTATGATGTATTTTGTGTAATGGATACAAGTATCTCGTATGTAATAACCGGTGTATAAAATAATAAAAAAAATCGTGGTAAAAAATATACAAAATAAATTCCTTCATCGCTAATATAAGGCTGTAATTTTATTTTTACCAAAAAACTCAGCCTTTCCTTTTACATTGAAGAATTGTGTTTTCGATTATTTCCTTTGGATAATTCATTTCAGTTAAAACATTGATTCCACCTTTTATTTCAGAAATTCCAGGCGCCATTCGATATGTATATTTTATTTTATGACCATCTTTTTCGGTGACCATTTTGCAGTTTTGTATTCCTTTTACTTTATCCAGTTTTTTACAAACTTTTACAAAATGAGTGGTCAATAAACTAGACACATTTTTGTATTTCTGTAAGTAAAGCATAAATGATGTAGCGCTTGTTTCAGCTTCTTCTGGGTTGGTGCCAGAATATAATTCGTCAAATGCGCAAAAATGAGAATCTGATTTGTTTGCACTTATGATGTCTAAAATTTCTTTACATCTACGCGCTTCGGCTTGGAATAAACTATCGCGTCCAGAAGTATCAGGGATATTCAAATAACAATGGATATGCTTAAAAGGTGCAAATTTTGCGGAATCATAAAAGCCACAACCGAATTGTTGGGTGAATATAATATTAATTAAGGTTGATTTTAAAATAGTAGTTTTTCCTGAAGCATTGGGGCCTGTAAGAATCTGATTTTTTTTAAATTTTATTGTATTTTTAACTGGTGCGTTCGTAGTATTTTTACTATCGGCATCATCATTCGTTGCTTTGCTTAAACTAGCGTAATAACTATTTCTAAATACACTCCTCTTATTTTCAGGGATAAACAATGCAAAGTTCATTTTTCTCTCTGCAATATTCGTTTGAAGACCTTCGATACAATCAATATATCCATTGAACCCCAATGAATACATCATTGCTTCTTCATAAGATGTATCGGCGTGTAATTCATAAAAATACTTTAATATTCTACCTATTTCCTTGATTTTTCCTATATTATATACATTGTATTCGGATATTGATTTTATTTTATTATTTATATTTTCCAATACTTTTCTTTTAGACTTGAGAGTGTCGTTAAATTGCGCGTAGGTAGATAAATGGGTCGAATGTTTGAGGAAATTATCTATAGACAATATTGTATTGTCTAAATACAAATTTATTTCTCTAAAATGGTTATGAATCGTCTTCATATTATTATTGAATCTAACGCAAACCATAATATTTTGGTAAATGGAAAATAAATAAAACGCTGCTGAAACGAAAATATATATTTTTTCTTGGGCACATATTTCTTCGAAATTTACGGTGAATAACTTACCAATTGCGTTTGATTGGGCAACCACTTTTAATACTTCTATGTATTCCGTTACACTAAGAGGTAGACCTTTCATTTTTAAAATTAAAAAGGGAACAATGAGTATTATTATGGGGACCATGAGAGAAAACAATGGTGAACACAAATTATAAATACTTATGAACTGTAAAAATATTTCTGATTTGTTTAAAAATTCAATCATTTCCCAATCTATGTAATAATATTTTTCTTTAAATCCAGATTCAATCTTTAGCTCAGTCCATATGTCAAGAATTTTTTTATAATTAGGGGATACTTTGGTATATCTGGTGTCCAACGGTTTATATTCTTGGATAAGTTTTTGATTATCTTGTAAAAAGGTAACATCGGTCGTATAATAATTGGCAATTTGCTCTGTCAGTTTTTTTGATATATCGTTATCATTATTAAAACAATATGAATATATAGGGTTGCATGAATCGTCTATTGTGTTTACAAGTTCTAAATCGGTTATTATATTTTTTTTTAATTCGACCTTGTCGTTATTATAATAAATTGGCGTCTTGAAGTAATCGTTTATGTTATTGACAATAGCGTTTTCAGGTGTTTTGGTTTGTTCTGGCGTTTTGGTTTGTTCTTGTAATGTCTCTTTTTTATTCAGATTTTGTAAAAAATCATAAATCATTATATGTAAATTTATCATAGAAATATAATGATTTTTTTACGAATGTTATTATAGATTGCGCTTTTGCTTTAACAACCGCTTTGCTTTAACAACCGCTTTGCTTTAACAACCGCTTTGCTTTAACAACCGCTTTGCTTTAACAACCGCTTTGCTTTAACAACTTTTTAAAAACCCTAAATCAGAAGGCATCTCGTTTATCTGTGTTGCGTAATGACTCTCAATTTCTTTTAATTTTACTAAATCTCGTCTGGTTATAAAATTGATACCAATTCCTTTTCTACCCCATCTACCACTTCGGCCGATTCTATGAAGATATGTATTCACACACTTAGGTAAATCAAAATTGATGACTATACTGACTTGTTGTATATCAATACCACGAGCAGTAACATTTGATGATATTAAGACACGCGATTTCCCTCCTTTAAATTCAGTAAATGCAATTTCCCTTTCACTCTTATCCATATTGCTATGAATACAACATACAGGGAACTCGTCTTCTTTCATAGCTTCATACAAGTCTTGGACCCTTTTAATGCTATTACAATAAATAATACATTGCGACACTGACAAATATGAAAACAAGTCTTTTAATGTGGCGTATTTTTGACGGTCATCATCAACCGCAATATAAAATTGTTTAATTCCTTCTAATGTCAACATTTCACGTTTCACCGAAATTTTTATAGGGTTTCTCATAATTTTATCAATAATTGAATTTATACTATCTGGTAATGTGGCACTGACTAAAATGACTTGTATATCGTTGTTAAAATATTGGAATATATTGTAAACTTGGTCTTTAAACCCAGACGATAACATCTCGTCTGCTTCATCAATAATTACCTTTTTAATTTTTTTGGATGAAATTCTATTACGACGCAACATATCATGAACACGACCAGGACAACCGCATATAACATGCGGAACATTTTTGTTGGAAAAACTACTGCCTTCTTCAATAACAGACCCCCCATAAAGACGTTGGACTTTTAAACCATCCATCATAGTCCCTATACTTTCAAATACCTTGGCTGTCTGATTCGTTAATTCTTTTGTGGGAGATAAAATTAAAACTTGGGTGTTATTGTCCGTGATATCTACATTTGCAAGTGCTCCAATAGTAAATGTAGCCGTTTTACCAGTTCCAGATTGTGCTTGTGCAACAACGTCTTTTCCTAAAATAATGGGTTTAATTGCTTTTTGTTGAATAGGGCTCGGTTTTTCAAAACCGTATGCAAAAATACCTCTTAATAGTTTGGGGTTTAAATCTAACTCATCCCAGGTGTTTATTTCATACGAAGAATCATATATTTCTTCGTTTGGCGCTCCAGATTCTGAATCTGTATGAATCATTTATAATATATTATCACTATTTCTATTTAAGCGTCTTGCTATTATTATTATATTTTGAATAAAATTGATATAAATAATATCTAGTATATTATACTACATATTATGACTACAGCTGCAATGATATATAATTTAGATACTATTAATGAAATCCTTTTTAACGGATTTGATTATAAATTACCACAAGAGACATTAGAAATTATTTCGAATTTAGCATTGCAAGTAGGCTCTCCAGACTATGTCAAAACTCCAGTATTTCAAAAACGCGAGAACCCTATGAAAGTGGAACCTCCTAAGGAATCTTTAAAAAAAAATAGACGTAATAAACCTACTGAGATTGTAAATGATGCGGATTGGGAAACCATTCGAACCTTTCAAACTACTAAAATTGAAGAAAAAAGCGGTATCATGGCACAAATCGATTCGATACGTGTATATTTGAATAAATTAACAGATAAAAATTATATTGATATACATAATAAAATTATAGAAATTATTGATAATTTGATAAATGAAAATATATCTCTACAAGATATGTCTCAATTTAGTTCTACAATATTTGAAATAGCATCTACCAACCGTTTTTATTCAAAAATCTATGCCGAGTTGTATTCAGATTTATCTACAAGATATGAAATGATGAGGACTACTTTTGAAACGAATCTTGAAAAATTTACGGATTTATTTAATAATATTGAATATGTCGACCCAAATGTGAACTATGATAAATTTTGCGAAATTAATAAAATAAACGAAAAAAGAAAGGCATTGGCTGCTTTCTATTTAAATTTAATGTTTAATGGAATTATTTCGGAAACTCAAATTATGCAGATAACACGTAATCTTTTGTCACAAATTTACACTTTTATATCACAAGATGATAAAAAAAATGAAGTAGATGAATTAACCGAAACGGTGGCTATTTTATATAAGAAAGAATTATACGTAAATGATAGTGGCGAGAATTATGAAAATATTAATGGTTTTACTATTAATGCAGTAATCGAACGTATTGCGAATAGTAAAGTAAAGGATTTTAAGAGTTTAACCAATAAAACGCTGTTTAAATTTATGGACTTGATTGATATGTAAATCTACCTTTGGGAAAGGTTGTAACGAAGTAAGAGCAAAAAATTTTGTTATACTTTTTCTAAAAGTATAGGTGGAGCCAAACTTATTGGAAAAATATATATTTCAAAAATAATATATATTTTTTTACACACAATTTAAAAAAACTTGAATAATATATAATATATATTCAACTATGACGGATACAAATATAACTTTTGTTTTTGATGATGAAAATGGTATGAACAATAATGAATCTAATATTGATGATATTTTAAAACAAATGGATAATTTGACAGATTTTGGCGATTTTGGCGATTTTGGCGATTTTGATGATTTGGAAGATATAGAATTAGACGATTTAAAAATTCCAGAAATAATAAATTACAATGAGAATTATACGGTAAAGGAACTCTTGTTAATATGTGAATATTATGGTATAGCAAAGGAGCTCAAAGCTAAAAAATGTAATAAAGAAATAATCATAGAGTTTCTAGTCGATTTTGAATCCAAAATAACCAACACCGAAGTAGTATGTAAAAGAAAAAACTTGTGGTTTTATATGAATGAATTGAAAAGTGATAAATTTATGAAGAAGTATATTTTTTGGTAAAAAAAGTATAAATACTAATTTTTTAATAATTGTAAAATATATGGTATTATCAAAAATAGATAGCGATGTTAGTTATCCTGAACTGAAAAGTGTTGATTCAGGAGATTTTAAAAAAGAAGCCAATTTATATCAATTAGAAATCAAGGAAATCGACGTAATTATTGCTATTGGAAATGCAAAAAATACATTCGAAGATAAAAATATACTATATTTTCCTATTTATTTAGTTAAACATAATAACAAGGTAGTGCAAATAGGTGTTTATGAGATAAAGGCATCAGATTATTTAACTTATTTAGATGAGCATAATAACTTGGATGTAGAAAATATATCAGAGCCGCTCGTTTATTCATTTGCTACAAAGGAATTTTTAAACAAATATCGTTTGTTACCAGAGGTTCCATTGCGAAGATTAGACCAAGGAACATCAGACGACCGCGATAAGGAGAATAAAAAGTCCGATGACGACTCATCAGATAGTGATTCCGACCACGATGAAAAAGAAACCGAATATAATGAATATTATGAAATCCCAAAAGAGCGTGAAGATATATTTATTATGACTAGAGGGGTTCCTTTACCACCTCTACTAAAAGAAGAAACCAAAAAACATGCGAAAGATATTAGAGAGAAATACCACGAGTCACCTAGCGACACCTGGATAGAAAAATTCATGAAAAATAAACACTATAGTATTACGGATAATGAAGGTGGAGGGGATTGTTTGTTTGCTACTGTTCGAGACGCATTTTCCAGTATTGCTCAACAAACGTCTGTGAATAAAATTAGAAAAAAATTATCCAATGAAGCCTCTAATGAAATATTTTTGAATTATAAGGAACAATACGATATGTATCATGCGAGTTTAATAAAAGATACAAATAAAATAAAGGAGTTGGAAGCAGAATATATTTTATTAAAACAGCGATTTGCCGAAGTTATTGATAGAAATGAACAAAAAATGATTTCTAACGAAGCAAAAAATGTCAAGGCAGAACATGATAGATTGGTAGAAGAGAAAAAGGTTTCTGCTGAAATACTCAAAGAATTTAAATTTATGAAGGGCGTGGATACTCTTGAAGCATTTAAAAGCAAAATTCGCAAATGTGATTTCTGGGCGGATACTTGGGCCATTTCAACCCTAGAGAGAATATTGAATATCAAATTTATCATTATGTCTAGTGAAATGTATAAATCTGGTGATACGAAAAATGTATTACAATGTGGACATCTAAACGATTCTATATTAGAACAACGTGGTAGATTTACTCCAGAATTTTATATTATGGTCGAACATATGGGTAACCATTATAAGCTAATCGGTTACAAGAAAAAACATATATTTAAATTTACTGAAATTCCTTTTGATATGAAAGTAATGATTACTGAAAAATGTATGGAAAAGAACGCGGGTCCTTTTGCTATCATTCCTGATTTCCAGAAATTTAAATCTGGTCATGTAAAATCGGTGATAAAAGAAACGGAATATGAAGATATAAGTGAAAGTAAACTAAGAGGATTATACAATGACGAAATTGTTTTACAATTTTATTCAAAATCGGTAGACAAACCTCTTCCAGGTAAAGGAAATGGAGAGAAAATACCTAATGAACGCATAAAAGAATATTCCGAATTGGCTATTGTTCCTCAATGGCGTAAAAAATTGTCGAATTTTTGGGTGAATGCACCCTTTAGTTTAGATAACCATCGCTGGGCTTCTATTGAACATTATTATCAGGGGTCAAAGTTTAAAAAGGGACATCCTGATTTTTATTTGAGTTTCTCTCTAGATTCTGGAACAGACTTGTCTAAAGACCCTGGTATGGCAAAGGGTGCTGGTGGGAAGACTGGTAAATACAAAGGCGAATTATTACGTCCAATTGAAGTGGCCGTTGATGCGGATTTTGCTGCAAGACAAAAAAAGGAATTATATGCGGCGCAATATGCGAAATTCAGTCAAAACGAAGACCTAAAACATTTGTTATTGGCGACCAATGACGCAAAAATAACACAATTTGTAAAGGGCGCCGAACCAGAAATATGCGACGAATTAATGTTGGTTCGTGATAAAATTAGACGTAGTGAGATGTAAAACGAAAATAAAACGAAAATAAAACGAAAAAATTGATTTCTATTTAGAGAAATATATAGAAATCAACTAGCATAATTATATCGTATCCACAAATGTTACATCGACTCATTTGTTTTCTACTATTTACTAAAAATTTGGTCCCTGATTATAATAATTTGTTTGCACCATATATAACCCCAACCGATAAAATAATAGAGAATGTTCATTCCCAATATATAAATGAATATTTTCACAACATAATCGCTAATAAAAACGAAAAAGTTGTATTGGTTACATCTGTTGCCTATGATAGTTGCAATAAATATGGAGGTAAAACAATAAATGGAACCAGTGAATTTTTCAAAAATACATTGGATGATGTAGAAGTGTACATATCAAAAATGTTTGCTACATATGAAGCGGATTATTCCATACCCTATAAGACACCTCCTTTTGATATCGTAGAATTTTATCAAGGTGAAAGTATACCATACGAAGAAAAAATAATGCAATATTACGAGTTTGATAAATGTATTGTTTATAATTATAACCAGGATAAATGTACAATAAAGGTTACATAGATAATGTCGAATAAATGTCGACTATATAAATTTTTTATATAGCCAGTGTTTTACATGATGATGGTCTTGTATTGTCTATATATGGCTCATAACAAATCAGACTGTGTTGATACAATAATCTTATTGCATCTTTGTATTTTAAGTCTTTATGAAGATTTAGAAACATATCTATTTCTGCTTTACTAGAAACATAAAACTCTGTGTAATCTACTTTATTCCACCATAACTTGGAACGCATTTCATCGTCCATATCTTTTATACTCGGTATGAGTATGGCTGAAACAATTTTATTAAATTTTATTTTTTTGCTTTTGTTTTTATTTTTGCTTTTGTTTAGTAATTTTTGATGTTCTTCTTGTAAATATGCTTGTAATTGATGATTTTGTAATTGAAATTGACTCATTCTATTATTATGTTTTTTATACAAATTCAAAAGATAATAATTTTAATCAATTTTTTCCAAATTATGGTGCTGGTGGTGGAGGAGGTGGCTGCATCTCATGTAATTGGTAACCAGGCCCTGGATTATAAGCAGGACAATTTGTTCCGTGAAAGTTTATTTTGGAATTTACACCGTCTGGGCAACAACCAAACGCTGTTTGTGAACACGAACCTTGCGCTTCTAGTGGCTGAGATGCATTAGAAACAGGGGTTGATATGTTATTTAGTGCTAGTAAAATAAGTAAAATAATTGCTAAAATTATAATCATGGTGATTATATTCATAGGTTATATATATTGTATATATTTTGTATTAGAGCAACTCTAAAATAAAATAGAATAATGAATAATAATGAATAATAAATCAATTTTGTAAAAAATATAATAAAAATTATTACACTATTATAATAAGGATGAATCTATCAAAAAATAGTAAACAGTTGATGACATTTTTTACAAAAAACAAACATATTATTAAAAAAAATATTACTAGTCGCACGGAAAGCATACTTACGGAATTATATAACGATATTTTTGAAGCGTATAATTATTTACTTACACTTAAACAAAAAGGTAATTACTTTGCGGTTACAACAAAAAAAATTTTAACGGCTAGTCAAATAGTAAAACCACAAATATTTAACAGTAAAAGTTTTCCAGACACTGTGAGAAATCATATTGACGAATTAACCATGTCTGAATTGACATATACATTTTCTCTCGATGGACGAAATATAAAGGTGCATTTTATGGTAGAGGAAGACCACGTAGAGCTTACAATAGATACGTTTCATAAATATATAGATTCCATTATCATGTGGTTATATATACTAAATCAATATGCTTCTAAACAATGTTCTAAAACATTGGTCGTTTATTTATATTTAACTTCATTAGAAAAAACACTACCTAACTCAAATATTCATATACTAGATGAAATAAATGTAAATACCGCTTTTACAACTACGTGTCCAAAGGATTCGGAAATAGTTATTTTCAGAAAAGAAGAATGGTTCAAGGTATTCATTCATGAAACATTTCACAATTTCGCTTTGGATTTTTCGGATATGAATAACAATAATGTTCATCGTTGCGTATTAGATATTTTCAAAGTGAATTCAAATGTTAACTTATACGAATCATATACTGAATTTTGGGCTGAAATCATGAACGCTTTATTTTGCAGTTTCTATTCGTTAAAAGATAAAAAGAACACGGACGAATTTATATCCAATGCCGTAATTTTTATAGATTTTGAAATAACCTATAGTTTTTTCCAGCTGATAAAAACAATGGAGTTCATGGGCTTGACATATAAGGATTTATATTCTATTTCAGAACGAAGTAGAGTTCTTAGAGAAAATTTATATAAGGAGAAAACAAATGTATTGTCTTATTATGTTATAAAGACTGTTTTAATGAATAACTACCAAGGATTTTTAAATTGGTGCAAAACGAATAATTTGTCTCTTTTGCAATTTAAAAAAACCATATCGAATCAAAACGAGTATTGTAATTTTATAAAAAAAAATTATAAATCAACTAGTATCCTGAATGGTATCAATGAAACCAAAGAATTATTGAATAAAATACAAAAAAGAGGAGATAATGAAAATCATAAGAAAAAGGATTTGAATTTTATAATGAATAATATGCGGATGTCTATTTGTGAATTGGGTTAGAACTTACACTTATATAGGTCGCTTTACAGTGGGTTTTACAATAATTTTCTCCAGCTAAGCATTTTTTGTTACATAATTTACCGTTTTTTTCGACACAACAAACGTATTTATAACAACCATTTCTAATTCTTTTTTTATTAGCAGTCCATGCCCTGCTAGCTTCATCAAAATCAATAGTGAATGATTGTTTTTTTGTTTGACTTCTAGTTTGCATTGTAATATATGTTGGTTGGATTACCGTAATATTTTTTTCCAAATTCAATTTTTTATTATATTCTATTTATTGGCGTAAATATATAGAATATATACATAAAAATATCTTATCATTTATATATAGACAAACCATATGTCAGCATTTCGTAGATATAAAGCTGAACCAGATTATTGGATGATTGATGAAGAGGAAGAAAAAAACACAAATACTCATAAAGAAATTAATAGTAGAATAAATAGCATTTATAATTCCATTGAAAACCGTTATGAAAATGATTTTCATGGAGTAGAAACCTTTCCTTATATGGTAAATGAAGATTATCCCATCTATTTCTATAAAATCAAGTTTGTTGCAACCTTTGTGTTTGTATTATTCCTGTTAACAGTTTCAGGGACAATTTATACATTATATAAGACACAGGATACGACTACACAGGATACGACTACACAGGATACGACTACAACTAGTGAAACCACTAATGATTTTACATCCATATTATATGATGATATAGGTGATATAAATGTAATTGTATCAAATGAGTACGGAATATATAGTGGTGCTAATTACGAATGGTTAACCAATAAATATTTAGCGGAACCTTATAAAACTACGACTCTTTCGGTTGACGATGCCTATATAGGTTTAGATAATATGCATTGGAAATGGCGAGAAGAAGATACTGGTCTTGAAACATGGGGCAATTCTATTGAAAAAATGTTTACATCTCCTGGCGAATACACTATTTATTTAGATGCTATGAATTCAAATAATGAAACCATAAACACACAGACGATACCTATGATTGTAAAATATGTGAAACGTGAATTGCGCGCATTAACAAACGAAGACCGTCACAAATTTTTACATGCTGCTTCTAAAATATGGAAATATACATCCAGTGAAGGTCGTGCAAAATATGGCGAAAAATTCACTGGAATCAATGAATTAGTAGAAGAACACGCATTAGCATCTAACGATATTAAATGTGACCAATTTCATGAAGGAAGTGGGTTTTTTACGCATCATTTCGCTATTACACAAACATTCGAGGCAGCATTAAGGTCGGTAGACCCATCAGTAACGCTACCTTATTGGGATTTTACTATAGAGGGACAACAGATTAAAGATGCGAATGAATCACCATCATATTTATTGGAAATAACACCATTTCTAAATGATAAATGGTTTGGTAGTACAGATGAAGACGGCCATGTGCAAGATTCTAAATTTGCCTTTATGAAAATGCCCAAAATAACAAATGAATCAATTGTAGAGCCAAATTCGTATGGGTATATACGGTCTTATTGGAATAATAATAATGATGAATATGCAGTAAGACATTTATTCGATATTTGTGGAGTAGAAGCAAAAAATAAACGCATACCAAGTTGTCAAACCCATTTTGATATTATAAATGTCACTACATTATCTGATTTTCAAATATTATCTCCAAATGATGGGCATGGAACAGTGCATGTTCAATTAGGCGGAATGGGAGGTGAATGTATAGAAGCATACCAAAATTTTACTGACACTTGGTCCTATTTATTGGATGCTGAAATGACTCCTGAAGAAATAATGTCGCATGGCTATAGTATGGATGAATGGGAATGGGGTACACAAGGACCTCGACGAACTATGTTAGAAAATATGGTGATGGGTGAATATTTCCATGTATATAAATCTCTGTGGAGGTCCCATATGTGCGCCAGAGATGGAACCCCCAACTTATTAGTTTGTCCTGAGAATTGTCATGATTCTCAAGAATGCAAATGTCAAGTAGAATCGTTGGTGAATGGAACGACCGATTGGGGGAATGTGTATGATTGTATTTTATCTGGACATAGTCAAATGGTATTTAATAAAATATTTCCAGAGGAATTTATCATTGATATGGTATATTTATTAAGCACCATGTCATCTGTAGAAGGTGAAATGTTAGAGTCATCGTCTCCCATAGATATTTTATTTTGGGTAATACATCCTACGATTGAACGTTTATTAGCGGCAAAAAGGGTAGATGCTTATGTAGATTATGGAGGGACACCTATTTATAGATGGCCTACGATTGATGGTTCACAAGAAACATGGTATTCATTTTCATATTTTTCATTAGAAGAAAATGAGAATGAGTATTGGCCTGAAGCGTATACATGTGTTGGTCATGATGCAACAGATTCAGTGTTGCCTGCATCTTTACCGTTGCTAGATGGATTTGCCGAATTCGCAGACACCGATGGCGATGGCATCATTACCAATTGGGAATATTATATTGCAATAAATCCTAACAATGGAGACGGTTTAGACTATATTTTTGATAATTTTGAATGGAATCATTGTTCTACTTTTTCCTATGCCTAAATAGATGCCTTTGAACTTTCATACAAAATTATAACGCAATAATAGTCAAGTATTCGGAAGTGCATGTATCTTCTGTTTGAACTGATTTCGGACATTCTATTTGTGCTACTGGAGATGCTGACCAACACGTGTATACACCAGTAAGTATATTTGTATTACTGCATTGTAGGGCTGTATATGATAATCCCCCAAATGATTCTCTCAACATCGATGTAGATAACGTATTGGTAGTATTGATGTAACTATGGAGTATATTAGGTGTAGCAAATGTCTCGGCTAATAAAATGGCCTGTTGAAAATAATCGTATTGGGTTAAATTCGAACAAGTGCCATGTTTATCCCATTCATGCTCCCAAAAACTATCATAATCAGAACTTGTTTCTTCATATTTAACATCTGGATAATAGGTTACCATTGTATCCCAACCAATATTCAGCGGAACATTTGGGTCAAAACTTTCGGTGGAACAATAAGAAGGATAACCATTCGTGTCATATTGTGGCCATAAACCATGAATTGTAAAATTTTCTCTCCAATATGGGTTGGGGTCTAAACATCCAGGATAATTTTGATTGCTAGTGAAACAAAAACCAGGGGTCCAAGAATACGCCAAAACGTAAATAATGTTTGTGTTAGAATTCGAGCCAGTGTTCGATTGTTTATAATTAGTAAATGTATTAGACGTAGATGGACAAGAACCACCTATATATGTTACAGAATAAGACACTTTATTTGGTTTCGTGTGTCTTGTTGATTCATAACTAAATTCCCATTCTAATAATGCAGAAGATGCACCATTTTGAATACAATTATAAATATTTGCTTCAAATTGTTCCCATGCACCTCTATTTATTGAAGATTCTTGTGGGAAAATATTTACTGGTTGATTACCAGGACCACCTAATCGATGTGCCAGAATATGTCCTGCATCACAATCTTTACTTCCATCATCGTCTAGCATTCTAGCATAATCTTGGGTGCATGATGTAGTATCCGTGCCAGTATCTAGATTGGCAGATGTAATAGTTATTGATGCTGACGTAATCACTTCATAACCATTATGTGTTGTATAATGATATTTGCCAATTGCACCACTTTGAATGGTTATGTAGTTGACACCATTTGTTGGACAGGATACTGTTGTACATACACAAGAGCTAGCATTCACATAAGTTATTTGATTTATTATGGCTAAACATAAAAACAGCATGGTAAATATTTGATTACACATTTATTTTACAATATACCCATAAAAATTATATTGTAAAATATTGTAAATATACCAAAGATAAATTATTATTTTGTTATTCAATAACTTTTGGTGGGTTTCTCTCTAATAAGTATAATTTATTATATTTCAATGTGTAATTGACATCGTTTGTTTTGATAAAGTAAACTACTTGTATCAAGTTGTAAAACCCATGCCCAATAAAAAAATGCCATGTTGGATGACCGATTAAAAATAGAGGGTGCTTTACATATTTACACGATAATTCGGTGAGAACCCATATAGAACCACTCAACGCTATTGTTTTTAGAGAATTATATGTTTTTGCTGTAATGCATTCTTTATTCACATTTACCAACTGTAGTAATAGAAAAATTTTATAGTATAAATAACCAGCTACACATGCGAAGATTGTTGGAAACAAACGGCGAAAGTTTGACATAATATTACAAATGGTAATCAGACACATTGTAAATAAATAAGCAAACAATTTCCATTTTCTTTTGTATATTATATTTTTTATCATGGGTTCATTTTTATCGTATATTTTTTTGTATAATAGGAAATGCACATTATCCGTGTATATAATTCCAGTAAAAATGGCCAAAATCATTGGTATTTCATCGAATAAACCCCAACCAATATTTCCGTACCAATGATAACCAAAAGAACCAAAACCAACTATTATCAAATTTGCATATAATATATCAACAAACAACTCGTTATATATATTGATTATTCCTTGAATTCCAAAAAATACAATAAAGAGTGAAGAAAATGCATTATAAAATTCTGGTAAACCTGTTAAACTACTTTCACAAAAAGAGTGGTCTATATCAGTCCAATACATAAAATGTATAATATTCTATACAATGGTATATTTATGTTGTTTTACAATTAGTTTTGTCTCCTAATTCTTCCCAGACGGCATACGATACATAATTCTAAATAAAATTGATAATATTGAATAACATAGTTGAATATATAACTGAAATCACTACATAACTGAAAACAAATATAAAATGGGTATAAGATATTTGAATAGATTTTTAAAGGATAACGCATCAGACGCCATAAAATTTATATCTATTGCGGAATTATCTGGCAAAAAGATAGCGGTCGATATAAGTATATATATGTATAAATATGCCTCAGATAACAATTTGATAGAAAACATATATCTTATGCTATCTGTATTTAGATATTATAACGTGATTCCAATATTTATATTTGATGGAAAACCACCTGCTGAAAAAAAAGAACTACTTGTGAAACGCCGCGAAGACAAAAAGGACGCTGAAGAAGAATATAATAATTTAAAAAATATCCTCAATAATAATTCCAATATGGACGAAATAGAGAAACAAGAACTGATGAATAATATGGACATGTTGAAAAGAAAATTTGTTCATATTAGTAAAAAGGATATAGAAAATGTTAAAAATTTAATTAGGTTTTATGGAGCAACTTATTATGATGCGCCAGGGGAGGCAGATGAATTATGTGCGTTATTGACCGTTAAAGGAAAAGTATGGGCTTGTTTGAGTGAAGATATGGACATGTTTGTGTATGGTTGTCCAAAAGTGATTAGATATCTCAGTTTATTAAATCATACGGTTGTATTGTATGATATGAAAGATATTCTCGAAAATTTAGGTATTAGCCAAAAAGAATTAAGAGAAATTTGTATTTTATCAGGCACCGATTATAACAGTTTTAATAGTGAAATGCGAAATACACCTACACTTTACACAACTTTAAAATATTTCAAAAAATATCACAAAGAAAAAATAAGCGAGTTAAGAAAAAAGGTTAAATTGAATAATGATGGAGACGGTTTTTACCATTGGCTTATTGAAAAATCGGAGTATATTAAAGATTACGATTTATTATTAAAAATATATGATATATTTGATTTAAATAGACATCAATACAATAACAAAATTTTAGAAAATATTAAAATAGTAAATGGACCTATTCAAAAAAATGAAATTTATAATATATTAAAAAAGGATGGTTTCATATTTCCAGCACTATAGAGAAACATAGTGCTCTATATAAATACTGGTGCATCAATGTTTTCAAAAGTTCCAGATGAAAATTGAGGAATTTGCGTCATTTCTGATGCTTTTAACAATTCACGCATTTTTTTTACTAATTCTCTCCAAGAGCTGTTTGGTTTTTGTTTTAGTGCTTCTAATAACGACCATGTCATCGCTCCAGTTGCTTTATTATTGATGAATGCATCCGCACTAGTTTGATAATCACTGCACCCACTTATCATAAATACATTTCCTTTGGTTTCCAATTCTTTATTATTTTCAGTGTAATTATCATAATTTAAACTGTCCATATATTGATATTTTAAATCAAATACGGTACCGCTGAAGCAACTGTCAAACATCGCAAATAATGTAACATTTGGTTTCAAATAGGTTTGAATAAGTGTTTTTAACTCATCGTCCACTATGATTTTAAGGTCACAAGGGACAATACATTGGTCATAACCAGTTGTTTCGTCATTATTTTTGTCAATCAAATATGTGCCGTGACCACTAAATAAAAAAAACAACAAATCACCTTCTTGAGAATTGGATAGCAAGTTTTTAAATTCTTCTAATATATTTGTCTTGGTTGCTTTTTTACTCGTTAAATCAGTCATTATGGTAATGTTGTTGAAACCTTGGTTGCTTATTCTCTCTTTTATGGAATTTGCATCATTGATACATCCGTTTAGTGCATTTTGTGTTCCAGTATAGTTTATGCCGATTAAAAGGGCCTTTTTATTTTTGTTTATAGATATTTTTTTTGGAATAAAATTTTGAATCTTTTGAATGCTTTTGTTTAATTCGGTTGTTAATAATGTTACACTTGTATTATATTGATTGATTAAATTATTAATGTTGATTTGTTTTATTCTTAGTGTCTGAAATGAATTTTGCACATTTCTAACATTTGTTACTAATGTATTATATAAACGCACAACGTTCAAATTAAAAATATTTTGTAATTCGGAAATGCGATTTTTTTTATAATCAGCTAATTCTTTACTCATTATACATTAGATAAATATTATAATTTACAAGTATTAGAATTTAAAAATAATATCATTCCTAATATAATGTCATCTAAATATACGGCTATTATAATTGAACCACGTAAACATAAAGCCATTGAATTTGTATTAAACAATGTATGCGAATGTTTAACGAATGATTGGAATATAATTTTTTTTCACGGTAAAAACAATGTAGAATACGTTACAAATATTGTTGAAAAAATAAATGTTTTGTTTGAAAATAGAGTTGATAGAATTAAATTAGTGAATTTACAAGTCGACAATTTAGACCTTCTCTCTTATAGTGAGCTTTTTGCTACCAAAAGTATAGTTTATGAACATATTTATACTGATACATTTTTAGTGTTTCAAACCGATTCAATGATACTTAAACAAAATAAGCATTTAATTAACGATTTTGTTGACTATGATTACGTAGGAGCCCCTTGGCTTATTACTGAATATATACCTACGAAAGAATGTGGATTTATTGGAAATGGAGGGTTTAGTTTAAGAAAAAAAAGTAAATTATTAGAAATTATTGAAAAAATCGAGTGGCATAGTATTGAACCATCTTTTCTTCGCTACGAGGATTTATTTTTTAGCAGAAAATATGAAAATATCGATGTAAAAAAACCTGAATTTCAAAAAGCGACTACGTTTTGTGTAGATGAAGTTTTTTCTGAAATAGCATTTGCTTGTCACAAACCATGGTGTCATAGTCATTACGATTCTTTTAAAAATATTTATCCTGAGGTTGAAATACTTAGAACTTTACAGGCGGTAGAAAGTGAATAAATGTATTGTATAATAAGTATTTTATTTTGAATTGTGTTGTAAAATTATTTAGTCCAATTGGACTACATAATTTGATTTTTGTTTTGTTTTGTGTTTTATATTTTTTATTTGGTTTTTGCTATAATTTTTCTAAAAAGGTATTTTTATTTTTATTTGGCTCCACCTTTCCCAAAGGTGGATTTTATTTTGCTCCACTTTTTCTAAAAGTGGATGGATTAAGCAGTGGTTGCTTCCTTGACTGCCTTAGCGAAGTGAGGAGACATGTACTTTTGTAAGTTAAAGTAGGTAAGCTCGTCAGTCTTCTTTAACTTAAGAAGAGCAGCTAATTTGGTGTCAGGATTGATTTTACGACCATTTTCCTTGTCTTGTAACTTATGAGCACGGATATAGGTGTTGATTTCACGTGTTACATCTGTGCGTGCCATTTCAGTTCCCTTGTCCTTTCCTAAAAATGAGGCAAGTTCATCGGAGATTTTGGTTGGCTTGACAAATCCAGAAGGAGCACGGTTTCCTGCCTTTCTCTTTCTCTTGGAGGATTGTTTTTGGGCAGTCTTGACCTCACGTGACCATTTCTTCTCAAGGGTTCTGTATTCGGACTTTAATGAAGAAATAAGAACACTAATTTGTTGTAATTTGGCAAGGAATTCTACTGATTGTTCAGCAAGAGGGGTCTCTACGTCAGCAGTTTCGGCAACAGTTGCTACTGTTTCGGTAACAGTTGTGGTGGCAGTTTCAACTTTTGGGGCCTTGGTCTTCTTGACTTTCTTTTCAACAACAGGGGCGGTTTCAACAGGAGCAGCGACTAATTCAGTCTCGGTTTTAGATGTGGTCTTCTTTGGCATCTTATTATACTATATACTAACAACTACTTTTTAAGTGATTTAACCCAAATAATATATATTGTTACGATAATATGGTAATACCAGGGTTTGCCTATAATTTTAATTAATTAATTTTGATTATATTTGTTTATTTCCGCATTTTTATTTATTTTTTGCTCGACTTTTGGTAAATGTGGCTTTATTTTACTCTAATTTTGGTAAATGTGGCTTTATTTTACTCTAATTTTGGTAAATGTGGCTTTATTTTACTCCACTTTTTCTAAAAGTGGACTAAAAGTGGACTAAAAGTGGACTAAAAGTGGACTAAAAGTTGCTCTAAAAATAGCCGAAACTTTGAAAAAGCCATGGCAGTGCAAGAGCAGCAGAATCATTTACTATTGTTAATGCACCAAGAACATAATACGCTCCTAATGCTTTACTGTCTTTATCAATACCATTATTTACGAGCTTTTCTAGAATTTCTAAAATAACCTTTTTTACATTATATAAATTCTCTTCGGTATGAATATATGACATACTTAAATGTCTAAATAAGTCGCCATGCGGAGGACAAATATTACGTTTCGTTTCCATTGTTATTTGAGCTCTATAATTCCATATATCACACAATTCTCTAACAAATCTTATCAACTGTATTCGATTTAACGAGAGAAACCATTGAGAATTGGAATAATTACCTAATGCATCTATATTTTGAAACAAACTAAGTGCTCTCAATTCCACCATTTTTTCGTTTGAAATATTTGGGGTATCATCTTCATAGTGCAAATTAATATGTATTTTTAATATTTTACTAAATCTAATAATAGATTTTATATTTTTAACTACACTTTCAGGTATTAATGTTCTATTGTACGGATTCTTAATAGATGCAATATCTTTCGATTTTAAAAATAAATTATGGAGAGAAATAATATCAAAACCGTAAATAAAACCGTCCGTATCTTTGTAACTCAAAAATTGATGAAAATTTATTTCTTCTATTGGTTCCATTGTAACAAAATCCTCGGTATTTGTACATAACGAGCGTTTTATAGAAGCTGGACCGTGCAAGTCTTTATATTTTCTAGCAATAATGCCGCGAAAAATACACTGAATTTTGATAATGTATGATGAAAAATATAAATAGGAATATACGCGCGTAATTAATTCATTTTTATTACCACTAATTTTTAATTTATAATTCTTAGCGATTATTTTTAACTGTGATAAATTATAGTTATATTTTGATAATTCATCATAATTTTTAATAGTAGGAATTATAATATTATCGCCTGTTATTTTGATTGGTTTCTTAACTACAGTCATATTTTTTTCGCATTTTTTTGTAATATCATTCATGTATTCACATAGTAACGTGTCATTACTTTTATTTTTCTTTAAAGTATTGTTCATATATTATTATAATATAATTTTCTTTTTGAGCTGTTTTATTTATTTATATATTTTTTTGTCTAGACAATATGCAGATATTTTTGTGCGGTAGACCACATTCAGATTTATAATTAAAAAAAAAATTGATATAAAGATACATCATATATATAAACTATACAAACAGAATGGCAAGCGCAATAATCGACGGAACTAACATTGATACCAGTTTATTCTCATACTCTGCACCAAAGGCAAACCCTTCTGGTGGAAAAGTAGTAAATTTATATAATAAAAATTTTAAGGAGTCACTTACCATTGCAACTCCATTAATGATAACATGGGGTGCTCAAGAAGGTTTAGACCAAGCTAAAAATCCTACAGGTAAATTTACTATGTCATTACAATTTCCAAACAAGGAATATTCTAATGCTGATGCAGAAGCTTTCTTAACTTCTATGCGAAATATGGAAGCAAAAATTAAGGCTGATGCATTAACATATTCTAAGGAATGGTTTGGTAAGACAATTACTAGTGCTGATGTTATGGATGAGAAATTTAATATTATGTTAAGACACCCAAGAAAAGAGAAAGGTAGTATTGAACCTGATTTAAATAAACCTCCTACTCTTACCGTTAAAATTCCATGCTGGAAGGGTGTTTGGCAATCAGAAATTTATGATGAAGAGGGTAAACCTTTATTCTTAAAAGGAAAAAGTCCTGGTCATTTATCTCCTCTTGATTTTATAAAGCCAAAAACCAATGTAATTTGTTTAATTCAATGTGGTGGTTTATGGTTTGTGAATGGTAAGGTTTCTATCACTTGGAATTTAAAACAAGCCATCGTGCAAAAGTTAAGAACATCTTCAATTGTAGAAGGAACTTGTTTCTTAAGACCAAAGGCAGCTGATGTTGAAAAATTAAAGGCTCTTCCTCCACCAGAAGATGAGGATATTGAGTTAGATGGAGCTGTAGCAAGCACTATTGTTGAAGATTCTGATGAAGAGGAAGAAGAGGAAGAGGAAGAAGAGGAATTACCTCCACCAAAACCAGTTGTTGTAGCGGTTGAAGAACCAAAGAAAAAGCGCGTTGTAACCAAAAAGAAGACCGCTGAAGCATAAATCAACTTTTAGAAAAAGTTGAGCAAAAATAATTACAAACACTGTTAAATACAAAAAATAAATAAATCCACTTTTAGAAAAAGTATAGCAAAAACACTACAAAATAAATAAATACAAAACAATACAAAAAAATAAATAAACCTACAAAAATAAACAAAAAATAAAATTATATGTTTGTGTAAAAGCAAATATATAATTTTTTCTCATTTTTCGAAAGACGCTTTGTTCGGATAATATGTATTGAAAAATTCCAATACTTCTTCGTGCAATTTCTTCTTTCTAACAGGGTTCGTTTCTACATCATTTATACAAAAAAATAACGGTTTTTTGTTCAACAATTTTTTTAATTTTTTTGAGAAAATTGGGTCTATATTAGGAATATAGGTGTTATTTTTACTATTATTTTTTTTAAAAACGGCTTTATTGTTTAAATTTATAAATTTAGCTATAGGATAGTGTAATTGTTGACACGGAGATTCAAGCTTGTTTTTTTCGCATATGTCAAAACCCTTATCTTTTCTTTTTTTTGTTAAACGTGTCCAATGTATAAAATCGGCATATTTTTTATTAAATTCTAGTACAATACTTTTAATTTGCGGAATGGGAATGTGTTTGTATATCTTATCAGAACTAGGCGGAAATTCGATATTCAGAATATTGTTATCTTCCTCTTTTAATATATTTGTTGTATTTTTTATAGTATAATCATCCAAAACAGCTTTACCAGTAGGTGTAAAAAAATCAGTATATTTGGTTTTGTTTCCTAAAAAAATATCGTCATTAAAATATATATATTGTTCTGATAAACCTTTAATATTTGCAATGGTTGTTTCTATTGCGTTTGAATTGAAGTTTGGTAAATATTCTTTAGACGGAAATGTGTCTAAATGTTCTACAACTACAATTTTATTGTTCTCTTTAATCCAACTAGGGTATTGTTTTTTATTCATTAAAATATATATTTTATTTACCCATGGCGCATATAAGTCTACGGACCTTAAACTAAATTTTAACTCATGATTATATCCTAATCTAACATTTTTTGATTTAGATTCTCCTTTCCAGGTATAAACAACATCGATTGGGAAGGGAGGGTTCACAATATCCATCTTTTTTAGAGTTCTTGTTTTATTTTTTATTCTATTTTTGCTATATTTTTTGGTTTTATTACTACCATTGGTGTTCATTATATATATTGCGTATATTATAATTACAATATACACAATATGTTGTATATTTATCGTATATTTATTGTATATTTATTGTATATTTATTGTATATTTATTGTATATTTATCGTATATTTATTGTATATTTATTCTAACTATAATATCTGTTTTTTCAGATATATCATATATATCCTTTTTAATCTTAGATAAACCTTCATTTTTGATTCTATAATATTGTTCTTTCTTAATATATAATTTTGATGGACATATTTGGTGGCATTTCTCTCCAATTGTTACAGCAACCATTTTATTATTGAATATCATTTCCTGTAACTCGTTAAGGTTTATCAATATTGTCGTATGAATATTGTTATCTTCGTCTATTTTAATGTGAGGCGGCAATTCTGGTTCACATAATACTATGATTTCACATCCAGAACCATCAAAATATGACTCATTGTGCCATAATGGAACTAAAAATAATTCATCGTTTGCATATAATTTATACACATTGTTATTTAACAAATCATTTACACTTGGATTTAATTTATATACTTCAACATTATCATACTTTTTAACTACAATGTCTCTAATTAAATCCAAAATCTCATGGTTTACATGAAGTATAGAACGATTCGACGAGAGAAATGTGTAAATGTGTAAAGCAGTGTCTTTATCTAAGTCGTCAAATATTTTTACAGATATTTTTTTTCCTGCGTTCATTATATCATTCACTATTTTAGATAATATATCTGTATAACTGCCTTCGAATACCGATTTCATAAAACATTTTAATATATTAACATATATAGAAGAATCTAGCTCCTCTTCTTCGTTTATATATTCTTTATTGTCAAAATCGGATGGATTTAATTTATGCATTTCTGATTTCAAAAAATGATATGCTTCATGTATTTGTTTAAATTTATCATTTGATTCAGGTGTATTGCCATTTTTGTCTGGATGATGTTTAAGAATTAACTTTCTATATTGTTTTTTTAAGTATTCTAATGAAATATCTTTATAATCGACAAATGATAAATCTATTTCTAATATTTCAAATGCTCGTTTATAATCCATATACTAGTGTAAATGCAATATAAACTTTAAGTGATTATTGGGTTTATATAAGATTATAATATTTGTATAGTATATACAATGGCTATTCATACCAGTGCGATTGTTTATACTCGTGGTATATCAAATACTTACAATAATTTTTTTCTCGTTGCACAGGCAAACAACACGATACCTGCACCAATGAATGTGTATCTAAATAACTACCAATTTTACAATAGGAATGTGACAAATACTACTCGTAATCGCTGGCCTTGGAGACCATAGATTCTTTCTGGTTTTTCTTCCTACTTTTAATTCCTTGATTCTATATGTTATGGATTATTTTTGCTATATTTAATAAATAATGTTCCACATGATATATGGGTCTATAATTATTATTATAATATTGAAAAAAACAATACGTTTTAACAAGGATTTCTGACAAATGTTCTTCTTTTATTCTTTTTTGCTCAACGAGAGAAAAAATAATATACCAAATACAATCACTTATATCAAGATTATAAATAAATATATCGTATAATATATCTCTAAATTTTAGAAATCTAATATCATTTAAATTTATTAAATTGTTTATAATTTTATTGCAAATAATTCTGTATTGTAACATTAAATCCTCGTCGTTTAAATGAATAATTTTAATATTTGATATATTTTCTGTTTTTATTTTAATCGGTGCTTTATTTTTACTACACTTTGAATACAATGTTTTGGTAGGTCTACTTATATTAATTATTTCACAACATTTTAGTATATTATCTGGTATAAAACTAATCTCTTCTGTAATGATTACAAATTTTAAATCTATCATTGAAATGTTATTTTGTTGCATATAACTATAAAAATTTTCTAGTAATTCACTGTGTATATCATGAAAATATTTGCATACGATGATACCTGATTTTTCTGATTTAGCTGATATAATATCTATAATTTGCTGATATATTTCATGCCAAAATAATTTCGAATTACAACCCAATAATGACATGTCCACTTCATAATGAATGTCACTTATTTTAAAAAAATATTGTTGTTTATTATATGTCAAAGAGAGTTTTTTCTCGTATTTTAATTCAGTCGGACTATATTTTTTTATAGATTTTAACATTTGGGTATATTTACCAGTGCCACTTGGACCGTAAAAAATTACATTTCTCATATTTTTAATGGAATTCGGAAATCTATCATATATTTTATCCATTTTTGGATGTATATTTATTATAGCGTTCTCATTTATATATTCTTCAAAATGGGTTTCAAAAAACTTCATTACTATTAGTAATAAATATTCTTTATTTATATTATAAACCAAATATATATTTATTTTTATTCGGTGTTTTCTATTTGGTAATCTCTCTATATCGTCAAAATATTAAACTCGCAATGTTACAGTTTAAAAACAACGTCTCATAATATAGTAATACCTGTAAATGAATATAGTAAAAAGAATTGAACAATATGACGAAAATAATATATTTTTTTGTGAACCAATTAAAAACAACGTTATTAATGATGGCAGTTTTATTAGAATATTATATTCTACAAATAATGTAGTGTTTAATGGAATTTATCTATTGATTACATTAAACGACTTGACATGTGAAAAATATTATAGTAAATACAAATGTATTTTTAACGTGTCTACCCACAAAGACCTAATAAATGATATTAAAACCATTGAAGAGGATATACTCAAAAAATATGTAATTGAAGAGAAAATACCACAATTTAAAATATATGAACAGCTCAAAAATGGAAATTTTAAAATTTTTACAGATATTTCTAATAAAAGTGTTTGTTCGTTTATTATGAAAATATCTGGAATATGGGAAACACAACTAAACTATGGATTAACTTATAAATTTATTAAAGTTGACTAATAGGCTTGAAACCATCTGTTGTAAAATATTTCAAAATAGTAAATAAAATTATGGAGCTTATTATTCCTAAAACCCCTAATAAATATATTATACTAGACGTAACCTTAGGTATTTTACCTGTTGTTATAAATTTATCATTTGTAATGTTGGTGTATATAATATACAATTGTAATAATAATAATATTACATTTATGTTGCTAAATGAGTAATAATCACTTGTAACACGATTATTTATTATGTTATCTTTATAAGTTATTAATAAATATAAAATAAAGGATATAAGTCCTAACATTAATATAAATGGGCCAGTCGCTAATAAAATGGTGTATAATAATTGAAATGTAGTGCTGCCTTGAGATGCACTTAATATATTATTGAATAAAACTGTTAGTATCATCATAATACCCAAAATTAATACTGAATAACCAGACATATATGCGCCTAAAGATGTCTCTCCTTGTGTAAAAAAACCTATAGTAAATGCTATCATTCCAGCAATAATAAAACCTTTATATATACTAGAATACCAATCTGTCATATAATATATAATTATAAAATATATATTATAATTTCGTTTCTTTAGTTCATTTGTTTCTTTAGTTCATCTATTTCTGTTTGCATAATTTGTATTTGGGCTACTAATATTGGTATCAATTCTATATAATTTACTCTTTTGTAATTCATTCTTTTGTAATTAAAGTCACTAGTTTTCACTAGTTCAGGATAACTTTTTTCGATTTCTTGGGCGATAAAACCATAATGTTTTTGTTTATGTTTATCTGTTTTATACGAGAATTCTATTGGATTTAAATGTAATAAATTATGTATTTTTTTGTCGGATATTGTTTCTATATTTTCTTTGAGGGCTATATCTGATGGATTAAATATAGAACCTGTTACATATAAATCTTTTTCTACATGTAAATCATTATTTATAGTTACTTCATTATTTATAAACACAGGTGTTTTGCTATCGTAAGGCATTTGCACTTTTAAACCAGACGGAAGTTTTTTATAAATCCAAAGGGCTAAACCTTTATCGTCTCCAATATTAAATGTCTTTACAAATTGTGAATTATCTAAATGTTTGCCTCCATAATTAGCAATAGAACTACTCATCTATATACTATATAATAATTGTTTTAAATAATTGATTTAATTATTATATAAAAAAATTATTTGTATAAATTATATAAAAATGTCCAATATGTTTAATTCGAATCAGTTTCCAAACCAAGGTAATCCATTTAATTCAAACCAAGGTAACCCATTTAATTCAAACCAAGGTAATCCATTTAATTCAAACCAATTTAATACAAACACATCTCATCCCATAATACCTAGTTCGCAAGAATACATGTATTATAAAAAATATGTTTCAATACATTCTGAGGATAGAGATGTTTTAAAATTTCCAAATCCAAGTGAATTTGAAATTGAATTACCTGAAGATTTACTCAATGTAGCCTCTTTACGACTAGTCAGCTGGTCTTTTCCATCTAATTATAGCACTTTTTCTATTAACACCTCCAATATTTCAATGACATTTAAAATTAATAATCCATATAACCCAAATGCTTTTGATGTTACCGATTTATTAGTAGTCAAAACATTTGAATATCTCTTTTTAAATCAAGATGATAATTTTATAATCCTCATTGAAGAAGGGTTTTATAATCCTATTCAAATGGCTACTGAATTAACCAATAAATTTAACCATGCAGTTACAGTTCGATTAACGGATTATTTTATTGAAAAATCTACAGACCCTTCTTTAACCCCTGAAGAACAAGCAAGTTATTTAGAAGCAAATCATCAATTAGTTTTAGCAGGTGGATATACGAAATTTGTTATTGTATATAATAGTGTTGCACAAAAATTATGGTTTGGAAATAAATCTGACGGTTTTCTCTTGACCAATGAAATTCAACTCGTTAAAAATAAATTAACCGAAAATTTATATTGTGGCGCTAGACAACAAATTCCAGATTTTAGTAATTGGGGTTTGCCAGGAAATTTAGGTTTAACTAGATGCAATGAACAATCTGTGAGTGGTTCCGAGATAACGAATAAGGCTATCTATATAGCATATTATTACGGTAAAATTGTTCCTAGATTTTACTACGGTGATGTTTCCTATGGAGACGATGGTTTTTGGTTAGTGCCAGATTTAACATTAATTGGCTCAGAAGTGCATTGGATAGAGGCTACCTATAAAATAAATTTAATGGGACCTGGATACATGTATATGGAATTAGAGGGAAATAACTGTATCGACGAAACATCACCATATAATGTGAGTTCTTTTACATTAAGCACCAATGAAACTAATGGTGTGGTAAATTCCGCGTTTGCTAAAATAGCTGTCCCCACAACACCTATATCTCAATGGTTCGACCGTGATTCTTTACCATATAAATTTTATTATCCTCCTGCCGAGAGAATGAGAAGATTTAAAATCAAAATTAGATATCATAATGGTGAATTAGCTAATTTTGGGGTATTTAATTATAGTTTTGTAATTGAATTTACATTACAAATGCCTCAAATGCTGAGAAGTTCGACAACTGTTCAATATCCGCAACTAATATCGCGCTAAAACTAAATCAGCACTGGTCTATACATGATACTTTTCGGATATCCATGACTTTAAAATAGTAATATCACATATTTTATAGTCTTCGCTTGTTTCGGTTGAAAAACTTTTAATATCATAAAATTGCGGTTTTTTCATTTTTGGCATTTTATAAAATAAATAGTCACCTTTGGGACCTCTCCGTATTGACATATTTGTGTTTATCACTCTAATTAAATTACTTCCTTCTTCCAAGTATTTTTTTACTTCATCGAAACCAATGTTTTCTATAGGTCTATTACCAAGTTCTTTAAGAGTTTTACTGTTTTCCCCCCAAGTTATATAAAGTCCGAACTTGCCTTTTTTTAAAATAACATCGTGACCATTATATTGACCTAAAATATATTGACTTTTCGCAGTTTTTGCTGTGTCGATTAATTTTTCTAGGGTTATATCACCTTTTTCAAGATTTTTAATGTCAACATCCTTGCGCACTGGTTTAAATGTGATTTCTTCTTTGCCGTCATCTGTTTCTTCCACACATTTAATCACAGGACCGTATTTGCCTATTAAATAAGTATTATTGTCATCAATCTTGTATTCTATTTTTGTTTCATCTTTTATTTTTTCCAAGAGTAAATCTATTTCGGTATTACACTTTTTACATAATTCAAACCATATTTGTTCGTCTTTTGCAATTTTATCTAACGATTCCTCCATTTTACTCGTATAATTATAATTAAATAATTCATTAAAATGTTTTTCAAGAAATTCCATTACAATTACTCCTAATGGTTGTATAACTAATTTCCCTTTTTCATTGCCAAATTCTCTCTTGGTCTCGATTTCACAAATCTCATCATTTTCCAATTCAAAATCTTTACAAATGATTTCCTTTCCTTTTATGTCTTCCTTTTTCACGTAGCCTCGTTCTTGTATTTTATCGACGAGAGAAGAAAATGTAGATGGTCTACCGATTCCTCTTTCTTCTAGAAGCTGGACCAATCGTGCTTCTGTATAATGCTGTTTTGAACCTTTTATCGTTACTTTGGCATAAATTTTTTTATATGGAATGGGTGCGTTTTGTTTTATTTGTTGCAAATATTGATATTCGTTATTATTTGTCGAATACTTTTTTTCCACTATTTTCCATCCAGGAAAGGATATAAGTTCGCAGGTGTGGGTAAATTTCGTATTGTTGAAAGCCGAAATATTTGCCGTAACGGAATGAAACGATGCAGCAGCCATACAACTTTCTAACGTATTGGTCCAAATTAATTTATACATGCGCCTCTCTTTTGAACCAAATTTTGCATCTAGTTTTTCTGGGAGCTCATCGAGAGAAATATCGGTTGGTCTGATTGCTTCATGAGCTTCTTGCCGAAGGCTGTCTACGTCAGAGACCTTATCCCCCTTTTTACTCTTTTTTTTGCTTATAGGCTCTTTTACGGCTCCTGTGGTTAATGCGTCTATATTTTCACTAATATATTTCTCTCCGTCAGCATAATTACGTAAGATATATGACTTGACCGTTTCCAAAAACTCGCCGCTATATGTCTTCGAATCGGTTCTCATATATGTAATAAATCCTCCTTCATAGAGTAATTGACAAATACGCATCGTTTCCTTTGGCGAATAATGTAGTTCATTACTGGCCACTTGTTGTATTCTAGATGTGGTAAATGGTTCTGGTGGTTGCTTTAACACTTTTACTGGTTGAGAACAATTATATATATGAGAGAAATCGGCGCATCCATCTAAAAAATCCATAATCTCATTCTCCGATTCATATTTTCCTTGAGAGCTATGGTCAAATGGTAGGTTTAAATTTGTAAAATAGCCTGTAACATTGTATACTTTTCTCTCTTCACATGATTTAATATCTTGTTCGTTATCATAAATCAAACGTAGCGCTGGTGTTTGACATCGTCCTGCGCTTAGAGCATTCTCTTTTCCCTTTGGCTGCGCTACACATTTCCACAATGTAGGAGAAATCTTGAAACCAACGAGTATATCCAATATTTGGCGCGCTTGTTGAGCGTGAACAAGATTCATGTCGATTGTTCTGGGGTTTTTTATGGCATTTTTTAACGCTGATTCAGTGATTTCATTAAATGTAATACGCTTTGTATTTAATGGAAGCTTAAATAATTCTATTACGGAATAGCTAATCATCGCACCCTCACGGTCTCCATCGCTCGCCAGTATAACTTCGTCTGCATTTTTGATTGCCTTTCTCAGAACTTCTATCTGTTTTTTCTTTATAGTTTCATCAATAACCGTATAAGTGGGTTTAAAATTATTTTCAATGTCGATATTTTTGAGAGAAGGAATAGTGCGTAAATGACCATATGTGGCAACACATTTATAACCAGGACCCAAATATTCTTCTATTTTTTTACATTTTGCTGGAGATTCTACTATGATAAGAGTTGTAGATGTTGTATATTTTTTTGGCATAAATATATATCAAATATAGAGAGATACATTTATGTATTTTTGAAATAATATAAAAATTTCGTGACGAGTAATATAGTATGAACCCACTGGTATTTATTTTTATATTTATATGTATAAACCAGATTTATGCATTACATTATTTGACTACAAATCAAATGGGTCTAATAAAAACAGTATTACGTCATCCGTGTACACCAGATTATATGGTAAATAAAATTTCAGAAATATTGTATCAACATTATAAATATAAAGCATTTGATATGGCTTACGAATTTACACAAAAATATTATCACCAGTGCAAAAATATAAAATTCGCCGAACTAAAATTATATGCTTCCAAAGGCCTATTGATGGCAATAAAAAATTATAATCCAGATTATCCGTTTGTAAATCATATGAAACTATATGTAAAAGGGCAACTACATATGGGACTATCTGATTTACATCCACTAACTATTTTACCAAAAAAAGTCAGATTGTCTAAGAAATGGAAGAAAGAAAACGGAAAAACATATAGTAGACTACTAAAGACTACATTTGTAGGGAATGATGACTATCTATATGAAAGAAATAGTCATCGTTGCGGTTTACAAGGTAGCGAATATTCAACGTTTGCAGCAGTTTGGACTATTATACATAATCTCGATATAGAATATCAACGGATTATGAAATACAAATACAATTTTTATATGGAAAGCATACGTTCAAATAGTGAAGTGGCGAATTTAATGTGTTGTAGTAGCGAGTGCATTCGACGGAAAATCAGTAATGTTAAAGACGAAATCCGACGTAATTTATTTACCCATTTTCTTGAATTGACTCCATGATATATTTACTTCCGCCTTTTTTGGCTCCTCCTTTTTCTCCGCTAATTCGTCTAATTTTTCGGCCTTTTTAAGAGCACTATCTACATATAATTCTTTTAATATGGTTCCTACTAAAAATGACCCTTCGTGTTGGTCTAATTCGCCTTCTTCAATTCGTCTCAATACATCTAGAAATTTATTTAAAATCCCAATGTCTATTTCGTTTTTTCTAATTTTATTGAAAATATCGGTGTAATATGTAAATAAAAAGTTACATTCATCAACACACTCATTGTAAATTTTTTCGTCGTCGCCTCTATATTTAGCCTTTAATAGAATCATATTGTTTACCTCGTTTCGTAAAACCTGACTATGTCTTAAATTGCGTATTAATTCGGTTTGGTCGTCTACATTATTAGCCTTAATCATATTGGCCAATTGTAATCTTTGTTTATCGTCCATTATATGTATAAAATAATAATTATTTAAGCTTTAAACTCAAAAATTCAAATTGTATTTTATTTATTTTGTATTTTATTTTTTATTTTTATTTATTTATTTTTATAATATATAGATGACTACCAGTAATTCTAATCAAAATGTACCAGGAATGATATATCCAACTACAAAGGCGATGGTGGGCTCAAATCCTGCTGATTCTGCTAGACTTGCCGCTGTAAATAAAGCACAGGCACAAGCGGCCGCTAATTCTGCAATGGCTGGAGGTAAAATCAAGAGAAAAAATAAAAAACACCGTGGTGGAGCATCTTCTATTCCTGTGCCGCAATTTCAAATTCCGTATGAGCCAACAGGCGGAATAGGTACGAATCCGAATAACCAAATACAAGGTAACGCCCAGACCTCTACACAAATGGCGGCGAACTCTGTATATGATGCAAAGGCGTCGAAAATGGGTGGGGGGACGAAAAGACGAAAAGGTGGCAATCCAGATTGGGTATGGGGCTGTATGAGTGGCGGTAAAAGACGTACTAGAAAACACAGTAGACGTAATAAACATAAAAAAAGTAGAAAAACTCGCAATTATAGAAAATAATGATATACAGTGCCTATGGAATATAAACTTATTTGCAACAATAATTTTATATATATAATATAAGTTATGCCTTCTGGAAAAAACTGGTTAAATTTTTTATATGTAAATCTAGCATTCGCAATATATATTGCTGGTGTATTTTATTATAGTCAGGTCGCCGAAATCAAAGCAAATTGGCCACTATACCGATGCAATCCAATGTATATGCCTTTAGCAGATAATTTAGAAGAGAATTTTACTTATTGTGTTCAATCTATGCAAACAAATTATATGGGTTACTTATTGGAGCCCATCACATTTGTTACCAATTCACTCGGCACTATGCTTGGTGGGTTTATGGAAGAAATTAACAACATTCGAGCAATGTTTAATAAAATACGAACTTTTTTCTCTAATATTATTCAATCTGTATTTGGTGTGTTTTTGAATTTAGTGATTGAATTTCAACGAATTACGATTGGTATTAAAGATTTAATTGGAAAAACCATCGGCATTATGGTAAGTTTTATGTATATTCTGGATGGAAGTTTAAAAACAATGAATAGCACTTGGAACGGTCCGCCTGGTCAAATGGTGAGAGCACTGGGGAAATGTTTCCATCCAAATACAAATGTTAAATTAAAAGACGGCTCTATGAAATGTATGAAAGATATTGATTTAGGAGATGTTTTAGAAGATGGGTCTATTGTAGAATCAGTATTGAAAATCGATAATAAGAGAGAGCAGGTTCCATTATATGTATTACCAAATGTTGGTGTAAACGGAGAAGATATTTATATCACTGGTTCGCATTTAGTATTTGATAACACGATTAATAAATTCATTAATGTTGAATATTATTCCAAATCGGAATTATCAGATGAGAAAACGGATTGGTTTAGTTGTTTAATTACGAATACTCACAAAATACCCATTGGAGCCGAGGTTTTCTGGGATTGGGAGGACCATTATGTCAAGAAGGTAAAACTATAAAATAAATGAAATATACGAATTCTTTTTTACGAATATACTATATGGATAAACCAGATTTACAAAATATAAAAAAAATGTATGAAAAATTAACATATTTTGACCAATATGGCGGTTCTGTGATATTATGTATTATAATAACTATTATATTATGTGTGATGATATCGTATTGTTTTATAATGATTAATGCTCAGCCAATTATAGACGATTGGCCGAATCAACGTTGTAATCCAAATATATTACCATTCGCTGGATTTATCACTCATCCTGAAGGCGTTTCGGCCAGTGATTACACCTATCAAAACTTTAATTATTGTATACAAAATACTCTATCAAATATCACTGGATATGCTGTTGAGCCGTTAACATTTGTTACCAATTTACTTAAAAATATGGCGCAACAGGTATCGACTGATATACAATCTATTAGAGATATGTTTAATAAAGTGAGAACGATGGCGCAAGAGGTGAGTCAAGAAATTATGGGTAGAATTATGAATTTTTCGATTCCATTACAACAAATGATAATTGGTTTTAAAGATTTAATTAGTAAAATACAGGGGGTTTTGACGGCTGGGTTGTATACTTTATTAGGTTCGTATTATACACTCAAATCATTAATGGGTGCTATTGCACAATTTATCATATCCATTTTAATAGCCCTTGCCACCATGATTGCGGTATTTTGGGTGGTGCCTTTCACTTGGGGCGCGGCTATTGCAAATACAGTTATTTTTATTGCTATCGCAATACCATTGGCCATTGTACTTGCATTTATGGTGGATGTTTTACATGTTAAAACTAATTTTAAAATACCGACCGTTAAATGTTTCGATGAAGACACTCTTATTACAATGCATGATGGAAAGAAAAAAAGAATTGTGGATATTCGCGTAGGAGAGAAATTGTTAGACGATAATGAAGTAACGGCTTGTATGAAGGTTGAAACGAAAGGGTCCGAATTATATAACTTACATGGGGTTACCGTGTCAGATTCCCATATTGTTTTATATAAAGATAAATGGATTTGCGTGTCAAAACATCCAGAAGCGGTTACATTAGAAACTGCTTATAACAAACCTTATTTATATTGTTTGAATACTAGCAAAAAGATGATAAATATAAATGATTGCATTTTTACCGATTGGGATGAAATTTATCTGAATACTCAATTCAATGCTATTCAAAAGAATGGAGAGGTTCCTATACGTGGTTTAAAAGACATACATACCTTTATGGACGGTGGTTTCACTGGTGATACCAAGATTAAATTGAAAAATGGCGCGTACAAAGAAATAAAGGATATAGATGTTGGCGATATTCTTGATAATGGAGAGAGGGTCTATGGTATTGTTAAAATAAATGGAGCGACAGTAAGTGATGTATATGAGTATAATTTAGGCGAAAATCTAGTGGTGGAAGGGGGACCTAATTTAGTTATTTGCGAAAAAAATACTGGGGTATCAACTCTTACTTTAGATGCTATTTATAAATCTACAATAGAGCGAAAACCTACTGAATTGTTCCATTTATTAACTGATACCAAAACTTTTACAATTGGACATGTTTCATTTTACGATTATAACGCAGCGATTGACTTATTTTTAGACAACAATAAAGGAAAATTATTATCTATGAAATATGTATAATATGGATATCACAATTTTTGGATATAAATTAAATCTTGAAGTTTTAATTTTAATTGGCGTCGTTTATTTAATTTTAGTAGGACATTTGTTTGGGGGGTGTTGCAATATGAACCGAATTATGGAAAGTTTTGACAACAAACGTAGACGTGAAATTAAAAATGTGAGGGCTAATACTAATTTAGCCACACAAAATATTGCTGGTTCGCAATATAGTGTAGCTCATAAAGAAGCATCGGTGTCCACCAGTGGCAAAGAAGGCTTTACTGGAGCCAACATCAATTACGGCGAATCGTCTGCGTATGATTTAAATAATGATACCCCTATCAACACTTCTTCTTGGAGTCAACCAAATATGACTGTTGTTCCTGGACAGCCTTTGAGCGAAGGTGTGAAGAAATTCTTGGCGCGTGAACCTCAACAAATTCCACTACCTGAAGGCGAAATGTTGATGTTTGCGAATACACCTTTCAAACCAGAATGCTGTCCTTCGAGTTTTTCAACAAGTACTGGTTGTGCCTGCATGACAGGTGCGCAATTTAATTATCTTGTCACGAGAGCCAGTAACAATGTTCCGTACTCAGAATATTAAAATAAAATATTTTTTTATAATTTTCAAATATTTTATTCGTATAGAGCAACTCTATTTCTCTTGGAATCATATATCCATTTTTATACGTTTTTGGAAAATATTGTAATATATATATGAAGAATATACAATATGGAGGTTTAGCTTTACGTAACCCTGAAAAATACAAAGATATTAGTGATGATAAAAAAAAATACGAGAAAGCCCTATATGATATGATAGATAACGCAAATAATATTACATGTATATCATACAGTTCTTTAGAAGGATTTATATTTACGATTACAGTAAATGAAGCCAATGCTGTATTTAACGGTTTGAATGACAAATCAGAATTTAAAAACCCAATTAGTACGGTATTGTTAAAATTAGTATTGATAAAACGAGAAGGCGCGACTAGAAATAATTTTGAATTTGAGATAGCAGATGATAAAAAGACTAGAAAAAGAGCCACAACAGTTGATGCATTCAATAACGAAATAAAGGTACAATACGATGTGTATAAAAATACATTAAATTATAATAATATTCCAATATGCCCATCGATTATTTATAACAATATCATTACTATGAAACCACAAATACTTAGATTTTTACTAAAAATCAAAGGCAAATGTAGACAATACACTATCGCCTCTGAAATAATAGGGGACCTGTTTGATATATATAATGCACCAAAAAACATACCGACATTGGGTATTATTGGTATGGAATTCGCAGAAGGCTATCAAACCTTAGATAGTTATATAGATGATAAAGAAAATAGTTATTCGGATGGCAGTGTAACAGAAGAAAATGATATGTATAATTTGCAAACATGCGAAGCCGACTGTAAATGTGTGTCATCTATTATTGTGAATGTTATTCGGCTATTTATTTCTTCTGGTATAATTCACTTAGACCTACATTCTGGAAACATAATGATAAATAAAAAATTAAATAAATCTGAAATCATTGATTTTGGAATGATACAGCCAATGAGGATTACACAAAATAATACAGAATACTATACATATGAAAATGTTATTTTTGACAAGAAAACAAATAAACCATCCATAGAATCGTTGAATAATTATCTTTATACAAATTTGGGTTCTGCTGCTAAGTATATAGGTAATGGAGAACAAATGTTTATGCAAGAATATCTATATGGTATTACAGGGGATGACGAACGCTGTAAAAAAATATTAAAGTTGTTTTTACTGATAATAGTTAGCGACCGAGATATGAAATATTTGAGAATAGGCGATCCTATTACACAAATGTTAGATTTTTTAAAAATAATGGGTTTGAATATAACACCAAATATTTCTGATAAACGTTTGATGACAACTATGGATAAATTAATGTTTGACATAGATAGTCTAGATGACAAAAATATAACATTAGACAAATGGATTAATGATAATATAAAACCACCTTTCAGATTATTTTTCAAAAACGTTATATTACAAGTGTATCACACATTCAAAGATTATTATGTATTGCAAAATTTTACGATTCAACCGTCCGCAGAGGCAGTATTTCGAATAGGAACCGACGACAGTTATAACTATAAAAAGGTGGCATCGAATTATAAATATGGTATGGGTGGTTCAAAAAAAATACGTAAAACAAAGCGTATAATGAAACATATAATGAAACGTAAACAAAGCAGAAAACACAAAAAAAAGATATGATAAAATACCGTGTATAAAATTTTCGCATATGATTTATTCTAGATACACATTATCTCCCAGCACACTATGCATTGCCCTAAACAATAATTGGAGTTCTTTTTCGTTAAATGTGATATAACAACTACGACAAATGAGTGCCTTATTCATCCACCGCAATTGTTTAATTTTATCGTTTTGATTTGCACATTTTATATTTTTTTTATCAGGAATTTCGATTTGGTATCCACCTTCTGCTCGCTGTAACATTTCTAGGGGCGGCCAATTAAGAGGTTTTATTTCGTTATATTTTTTGATTATTTCTTCATTTTCATTCGTTTTTATTACATTGACTTTCACTTTTATGGTAAAGTTTTTCATATTTTTCGGTGATTCTGGGTTCGATTCCTCTTTTACTTCTTCTTGTTCAGCAGGATATATAATGGTCGATTGGACTCTCGTTCTATATGAGATTAGACTGCCTATTTGAGAACGCCGTTTGATTAAAGCAAAACGGTCATTAAATATTTCTTCTGGAGATGAATCATTATTATTTTGTTGCATATTATCTAAATTTTTAGGGATTATTTTAAGTTTGTTTGTCATGGACATTTTTTTATATATTTTTTTTATAAATTTTATAATCATGGTGTATATAGTTGGTTTATACCTAGTTAATATCTTGTTTATTTATTCTATACAATATAACAATTATTTATTCTCAATTTTTTTACAAATATTTTTATAGAAGTTTGTAAAAAATATATAATGGTATAATATATGACGGTTACTATAAAACATAAAACAAATAAACATAGTTTAACAAAAAAAAATAAAAACCAACTAGCGTTATGTCCAATAGGTTTAAAACCGTTTGAGGAAAGTTTTTCCAAAAAAATACCCCAAAATCAGCTTAAAAAATCTAGTATGCAAAAGAAAAAGGAATTCGTAAAAGAATTATTGAGCAAATTTGCGCCAAATAGTATAAAACCAGAAAACAACTTTTACGATTATATTAATTACCAATGGTTAAAAAATGTTACTTTAGAAAATCAACAAAAATATATTACACAAATCGACGATTTTAGATTAACACAACATAAGGTTTACGAAGAATTAAATGGTATTATTCTAGATTACGTTAAAACGCACGACGATAAGCTTTCAAAAAACCTGCATAATTTTTATACATCAGTTATCAATATGAACTCCAAATCATACACCAAAGAATTAGCAAAAGAAGCTGTTAAAACGGTTGACGAATTGATTGCTGAGAAAAATCCGTGGAAATTATTGGCATTTTTTAATAAGGATGAAATGATAGCAAGTAGAGCTCCGTTCGTGTGGGCGTTAAATCCAGATGATAAAAATAGCAAAGTGTACTGCAATTATGTCTCTGCACATCAATTTTCCATATTAGATTTGAATGTATACTATGACAATGGTGCGGATATGGAATACAAAAGAAAATATAGAAGAGAATTTAAAAAATCATGCCAAAAAATATTTGATACTCTGTTAGGTGCAAACGAATTTAATGGGGAATTTATATATGAGGTTGAAGTAGATATTTTTAATGCGCTAGGTTGCACCGATATTACTACTGAAGAGGGGTCGTCTTATAATAAAATACACGCAAATGAAGTATTTGGCAAATATGGTTTTGATTGGAAAGAATTCTCAAAACAGCTTGGATTTAAAGAAACACCAAAATTTTTTATCACATCGAGTGTAAATTACTTGAAATGTGGCACCGATTTATTTTTACAGAACTGGAACACTCCTAAATGGCGCTCTTATTGGGTATGGATATTGTTATCGCGTTTAGCAAGAATTACAAAAGATTATGAAAAATTAAATTACGAATTTTCTGGCAAATTCGAGAGAGGACAAGAACAAATCAATAAAACGGATGCGGTTAGTGCATCGTTATATATGTCGGTGCCATTTAATACATTTTTAACCAATGAATATGTGAAAAAATATGAAAATTCGCAAGCAATGGAATATGTAAAAATATTATGTAACGACCTGAAAACGGTGTATAAAAGAATATTACAACGCAATACGTGGTTACAACCTTCCACAAAAAAATACGCGTTAAAAAAACTAGAACATTTTAATTTCGTATACGGTAAACCAGAGGGTCTAAGAGAAGACCCTGATTTAGATTATACCACGACATTATATGACAATATGAAAAAAATAATTGATTGGCGACATAAAAAATTTGTTGAGTTAAACGGTAAGGCGGTCATTGATATACCTATGATGGATTGGAGTCAGTATCCAGTTAAAATGGCAGGAACACAAGCTTATATAGTGAATGCGTCTTATACGCCATCCAAAAATTCTATTTATATTAACTTGGGATATATTCAAAAACCATTTATAGATATGGATGAGAGAGGCATCGAATATAATTTGGCGCATTTGGGATTCACCATTAGTCATGAATTATCGCATGCATTTGATGATTGGGGAAGTAAATATGGGTGGGATGGTAATTTAAATGATTGGTGGACTGAAGCCGATAAAAAGAAATATAAACAAATACAACAAGATGTCATCAAACAATATGAAGAATTTGCCGCAAGAGATGGGATTAAATTTGATGCTGCTATTGGTGTTGGTGAAGATTTGGCAGATATTTCTGGTATGGCAATATGTGACGAATATTTGAGCGATTTTCAAGAGAAGAACGAAGATTTAATACCAATTCGGTATTTTTCTTATGAAGCATTTTATACTTATTATGCTTTTCAGCAAAGACAAGTGGTAACCAAAAAAGCGTTGGCGGCTCAATTAAAAACAAATCCACATCCACTTGATAAATATAGATGTAACGTTCCATTGTCGCGGTCTCAAATCTTTAGAGCATTGTATAATGTTAAAAAAGGTGATGGGATGTGGTGGCATAATACAGACACGGTTTGGTAATATTTCTATACACTTTTATCTATGATGATATTTTTTGCAATATTGCGAATAATTTTATCTTCTTTTTCAGTGTCGTTATCGCCAGACCCTCCCATGGATTCTATAATGAGCTTGTTGTATCTATCCGAGGTTTTGGAATAGGAGTTTTTATAATCAGGATATTGCTCCCTGAATTTTGGTATTAATCGCATATTCTTGGTGACGACTTTTTTGATGGCCTTGCGCATTTTGCTTTGGTCTTCATCTTTTTCCCATATATTTTCATCTTTAATATAAATAGTTTCTCTCTTTTTGTCGGTACAATGAATCGGACGTTGGGTAATATCGAGGGCATTCAGGTTTTTCACAATAATATTCGAAATTCCTTCCACAAACCCCACTTCACCCACATTTTCTAGGTCACTCACTTGCAACTTGATAGATTCCACAAAATCATTAATATTCATGGCATCTTTGCATGTCTCATTTAAGAAAAGGTTCAAGTTAAATGCTTTGTTATGCGAATTGGTATGCGTGGTGTTATGAGTTCCGTTTTTACATAATTCTATTATAGATTCTTGTAATCCATACTGACCCTTTACCAATTCGGTTATAAGGCTTATTAGTTCTGGTGAAGCATCATTGTTAGATGGTTTAATATTATTGTTTTGAACTATTATTTCATTTGTTTTTATACAAATACATTTCGATTTATGTTTCCATAATCCAGAACGATTTTTAAATTCTTTTTTGCATTTGTCACAAATATATTCAGAAGAGCATAATTTCGGCATAATTTGGTTTCCTAAAGTTTCCAAATGGCATAATTTTATGCGTTTTGTATGTTTTGTAGACAAATTATGATTGTCAAAACTACTTTTTTTAGACGTCCCATAATCACATATTTTACAATAAAATTTATAGCATAATTTTGGCATATTTTGGTTTCCTAAAGTTTCCATAAATTATGCCCAGAATATAATTTTTGATTTTCGGCAAAAAATAAAAAAAAATTATCGTCACAAAATGAAAATTATTTTTTTAGTAACCAGACCATAAAATTCAATTATGGTCTCACGAACATTTTTGGGGAAAAGTATTTTGGGTTTTCAAAAATGGACAAAAAAAATGTCCAAAAATCGATTTTCCAAAAAAGTCTTCCCCAAATTTTTCAACGCTACCTACATATGAAGGGACTGAAAAACGACTGAAAACAGCGATTCACACTACATATTGTAGTAAAACGATTCTAGATGGACTTATCCACTACCACGTTCTTCACAATATTACGAATTATCTTATCTTCTTTTTCCACGTCATTATCCCCAGAGCCACCCATGGATTCTATAATGAGTTTGTTGTATCTATCCGAGGTTTTGGAGTAAGAGTTTTTATAATCAGGGTATTGTTCCCTGAATTTTGGTATTAATCGCATGTTCTTGGTAACCACTTTTTTAATAGCCTTGCGCATTTTGCTTTGGTCCTCATCTTTTTCCCATATATTTTCGTCCTTAATATAAATGGTTTCTCTCTTTTTGTCGGTACAGTGAATCGGACGTTGAGTAATATCTAGTGCATTCAGGTTTTTCACAATAATATTCGAAATTCCTTCCACAAATCCCACTTCACCGACATTTTCTAGGTCACTCACCTGCAACTTGATGGATTCCACAAAATCATTAATATTCATGGCATCTTTGCAGGTCTCATTTAGAAAAACCTGTAGATTAAAGGCCTTGTTATGGGAATTAGTATGCGTAGTATTATGAGTGCCGTTTTCGATGACCTTCATCATGATATTTTGTTGTTCTACCATTTTACTTTGTTGTTCCACCATAAGATATTTTATACTTGATTGTTCTTTCATTAGTTCTGCATTTTGTTTGATAAGCATTATAATTAAGTCCTTATCACTAAAGTGTTTATTGTTTATTTCTGATTTATCTAAATCTTTTTTACATTCACCATTACTTTGATTACAATTATTCTTAGTTTTATGTTTCCACAATCCTGCACTCGTTTGATATATTTTATGACATATTTCACATTCTAAATTATTATTGCTTAATTTTTGCTTAGATTTACTTCCATTTATTTCCTTTGTATGTTTTGCACTTTTAAAATGATTGTCTAAATTACATTTTCTATCGGTATTATAATCACAAGTTTCGCAGCAATATTTTTTGCTTAATTTTTGCTTAATTTCAGTTCCAGATATTTCCATATATAGGAAATAGAAATTAAGTTTATAAATTTCTCCAAAAATAAAAAAAAATATCGTCACAAAATAAAAAATATTTTTTTTGCAACCAGACCATAAAATTCAAATATGGTCTCACGATTTAATTTGGGGAAAAGTATTTTGGGTTTTCAAAAATGGACAAAAAAAATGTCCAAAAACGGATTTTCCAAAAAAGTCTTCCCCAAATTTTTCAACGCTACCTACATATGAAGGGACTGAAATATCGAGAAAAATATGAACTTCACTACAGTTTTGTAGTAAAATTCATAAATTATTGGGTGATTTTTATATGGTTTTATAAAATGTTATGTGGTTTTTATAGAATATAGATTTTTAATTATATAAATTGCGCCAAGTGGCTAGCCGTTCGTCTTCGCCTTCGCGTTTTATCAACTTATCCACAATTTCCTTTGTAACGTTAAATGGGAACTCCACCGTGAGTGACATTTCGCCTTCAAATAAATTAGACCCTGGCTTCATTAATCGGTATAAATTCAATTTAGTATAAATAATTTCTAAACAACGTTTCAAATTTCTAACTCCGTCTTCTTTATTGCAAAGGGTATCTATGATATGTCCAATTACATCATTTGGAATACTAATTTCACCCTCATTGAATCTCACTTGTTCGCGGATTCTTGGAAGCAAATAATTGTTGGCAATAATGGTTTTTTCTTTGGCTATGTATCCTTTGGTTTTAATTCTATACATTCTATCCTTCAAAATAGGATTTACTTTGCTTTCATCATTGTAACTAAATATAAATAAACATTTACTCAAATCGAAATCTATTTCGGCAAAGTATTTATCGTGAAATTGTGAGTTTTGTGATGTATCTGTTAAATGAGTCAGAATACCAGCAATTTCCTCGCCTCTAGGAGTATCACTAATTTTATCTAATTCATCGAAATAAATTACTGGGTTCATACATTTGCTGTCAATTAAGATTTGCACAATTT
>Ga0209358_10000174_pt1 | contig 60038 bp, 68 predicted proteins | sample LauGreFa1BDMLBSN_2_FD_187574 | JGI IMG/M metagenome (GOLD analysis project Ga0209358, IMG submission 187574) | Freshwater lake microbial communities from Lake Michigan, USA - Fa13.BD.MLB.SN (SPAdes) (version 2) | ecosystem: Environmental > Aquatic > Freshwater > Lake | place: Lake Michigan, USA... | reverse complement strand
AGAGGGAACTCGCGAACTGACGAATTTCGCATTTTATAAACGCATGCGAAATTGTATAAAAGAACAGACAGACAGTGTCATCACAAGCACGATGTTTGAATCTTTGACGATCGAGCAGGAGTGGTCGGGTGATACCAAGCGCATGCGTGTGGCTGGTGCCTCGCGTGAGGAGTTGTTCGACAGGCTCAACCGGTTGCTTGACGAGAGGCGCCTGACCACTGGCTCTATGCTGGTGTGGATGAACGCGCTTGAGGCACAGCCGCACGTCTGTGTGGTACCCGTTGGCGAGCGCGAGGAGGCGAACGAGCAGCAGAACATCATGAACAGCTTGTACGATGCTGGGTCGCAGGCGCGCCAGAATTACGATCAAACCTTCGGCAAGAGCAAGTACGAAAGGGCGCGAGGCATGAACAGCGCCGCCATTGAGGGTGAAATCTACGGCCAAGATCCGAAGCCCGACCACTGCGCCATCTGTGCTGTCTTGAAAGAGCAGTGCACCGAGCAGGCCACGCACTTTGGGGACAGGGGTGAGTCTCCGCCGGATAGCGTGTGTGTCGACTGCGGACAGGGCTTCGGCAATACCTACTGGTCCGCGAAAGACCTCGCTCTGCACCGCAGTGCATATCGCAAATCGTACGACAGTTGCAAGACGGAGGACTTCGAGACGAACCGCCGCCACAGGATGCGCGAGCCTCTGTACGACGCGGCAGAGCTCGCAGCGTTCGAGAGGGACAAGCAAGAGATGGAAGCGAGGGACAAGTTGTCCAAGAAGAGCAGGGCCTCTAAGAAACAAAAGAAGTAGAGATTTTTTGATGTTCGTTTTGGCTTCGGGAACTAGTTATGCATGCGTTTAGGGTTTACAGTCTATTTTGTTTTGAATAGTTTATTCAGTACAAAAAGGCAATTTAATCTACTTTAGTGCAACTCCAAACCTCCAGTGCATCTCCTCACGCACAAAGGCTGTAATCTGATTTACGAGATCAATTTGGAACTCCCTGATGTCTTCTTTTTCGTTCTCATCATGCGACTTCTCCCAGCAGATTTCCGGGACTGTGACTCGGAAGCTAGAAGCTTCCGTTTGAATGCACGTGTCAGCTTCGAGAGTAGTCGTGATGTAATGGACGTTTTTGTTGTCCACGTCTGTCTCGCGCAGTATCGTGACTTTCCCAATAGTTTTGCGGCCGATCTTGACGACCTTAGTTCTAGTGCTCCAGTATGGAAGCCAATAGTGCATTGGAAACATCTCGGCAGCGTCTCCTCCGTACTTTTTGTACTCGTTCCATGTGCAACAGTACGACATAGGATTGACGAGACGCATAGAGGAAGTACAGAGGTACTTGAAAGTATCTTCCCTTAAGAGGATTAACACTTTCTGTTTCTCCAAGTACCTCCTTAACACATCCTTCGCCTGTCTGCAGACGCACGAGACATTCAATTGTGCTGAGTTTGGTTTGTAAACCTCGTAGTATGTCTGCTCGATATCCTCTTTCACATTACGACGAGTATACAGGTTGGGCTCTTCAAGCTGTTCGGAAAAGACACTCCAGAAGATTACCTCAAGACAATCCTTGTCAAACTGTCCTGTCCAGCCTTGAACTGGGGTATATTCATAGAAAATTACCTCTTTGTAACGACCTTTTGTCACTTTACGTCCAGACTTGAACGCTGGTTTCACGACCTTGAGATGATTCATGGTCGCTTGAGATGACTCGTGGCATGGAAGACTTATATATGATATTTATTAGCAACGTTGGTAAAGATTTCTTGCTAAATCTAGTTGTTAGTGTATTAAGCATCAGGGGCGACATCGGTCAGGCGTTTGAGAGTAACCGAGTAACCGAGGTTCATGCCATCTCCTACGAGTTTGTTCGGATCGAGCTTGTAGGTCTCCTCTTCGATGATGGTGTTCCAGTCCTCGTCGTACGTGCGGTGCTCGATGGTCTGGTATATGGACACGTTGAAACCGAGCCACTCCCTGCTCTCTGTGTATATGAATTCGATGCTGTCTGATTGCTTCACCCACAAGTGCGCAATCTGTCCTTCGAAATGGAGCACCAGCTGGTATCGAGGTTCGATGTTGGTATACCGTGGCATGGCGGAGAAGGTGAAAGATTTGTTTATTCTTGCACTGTTTATATAGAGATAGTCTCGCGAACTTGACGTAGTTCGCGAGCTTGCGGGTAAAGCAGGAGCAACAAAACTTGCGGGTAAAGCAGGAGCAACAATGCAAAGCGTCGCATTTTATGGATATAAAACTCAGAACTTTGCACGCATGCGCGCGTGCTGCTCGCGGAACCAGTCCAGCATCTCGTTCTTGATCGTGTTATTCCAGACACCGATGGTCTGATTCTGCTGGGGTGTGCGGTGGTCGGGATGCACGAAGACCTCGTCCGTGACGCCCACAATTTTCTTCTTGCACTTCTTCTCTTGTTTGTTCGCAGCGGTCTTGCCCACGCCGCGCATGCGGCGGTACTCGGCGAGGAGACCGTAGGTGAAGACAAGTTCGCAGACACCTTTCTTTTTTTTGCCCTTGCCTGGGCGAAGCACGACATCGACGGCAACGAGCGGTTCCGTATTGAGCCAGAGCGAATACCCGGCATGCTCGTCGACATACATGTGAAAATCGACGTCAACGAAGTCGGCCAACTGCAGGCCGATGTTGATACTGCGAACCCAAGAGTGCTGAGCTTCGGCTTCGGTCTCTTTTTCGAGCCAAGCACGGAAGTGTTTGTGCCAGAGCTTGGACACGCGGCTGGCTATGGCGCTGTCCTTCTCGACGAAAAGTGTGAGACACTGTCCGTTGTGTCTGTAGTTCATCCAGTCTTGACGGGTGTACTGAGGTAGGTAGCCTTTGAACATGATCTGGCAGACGAGGTCCTGCACGTCGCGGATCATGCTATGTGTCTCTGGAATTTCGGGGACTCTCTTTTTTGTTTATATAGAGCCAGCCTCGCGAACTTCGAGTAGTTCGTGAGCTTGCGGACAAAACTTGCGGGTACAGCAGGAGCAACAAAACTTGCGGGTAAAGCAGGAGCAACAATGCAAAGCGTCGCATTTTATGGCTCGGAGTGGAGGGAGGAGTAGCGGCAGCACAAGCACTAGAGGCAGCAGCAGCTGGCTAAGTAGACAGTTAGACAGTCCAAGTGTTTTTTGTTATGTAATAAACGTCAAGACAATAGCATCTGCAAACAATAGCACCAGCGTCCTAAACGCGCGCTTGCATCTCCTCGATGCTGTTGCGGAGGTCGTGGTTCGGGATGAGATTCTTCGAGGTCAAAGGCAGGTTGGTTTTTGGGCACGTGGCAGGACGCAAGTTACCGTTATCGTCAAACACGCGCCTCTCAAACCACTTCTCGATCGACTTGCGCTCGTACGAATGGCCTGTCTCCGGCAGAACCACGGGATCTTGCATGCGGTTCTGCGTGATGGGGCAGAGATGCGACGACGGTATCTCCGCGCGCAAGGCGTCCTCGGCTTCCCCGAGCTTCTGCACGAACTGGCTCGCTTTCGCTTTCGCGTTGCGCAACCACGCCACCGTGCGCCCCCCGAGCTCGCGCGCGTTGAGGCCGTCAAGCACGTCCGGCACGTCGGTCATCTCGGACACGTCCTCGTCGACAGCGCCAGCGCCGCCACTGCGTTTCATGCCAACCTTCGAAAGCCGGAGCAAGTACTTGCTGTGCTCATGCTGTGCGCGGACATGCGCGTCGTGAAGGTCCTTCGAGTACTTGACTGTCTCAGATTGAAGCGAGGTTATTTTGTCATTGGCTTCGCCGCACTCTGACTCGAGGTCTGCGACCCGGGCCTTGAGGTTTGTCCACTCCATGGTGAGCGCAGCCATTTTTTCAGCGTTTTTGACTGTCTCGATTTGAACATTGTATAAAAAGTCATTGTGCTCACTGTTCCGTTGCTGATACCTGTTAATCCAGTTGTTGATGCTTACCTCACGAGCTTCAGCAAGCTCTTCATAGCTGTTGCTCTGGGACTGCGCTTTCGCGAGCTGCGCACGCAGCGCCGCGACATAGCATACGCCCGGCTTCACGACGATTTTGATCTCGAACCCTTGACTGCCAACAACCTTTTGATGAAAGGTATGTGTGGCATCAACACGGATGTACAGACCATTGTTAGCATTTCGCCAATACCAGCAATCTACGTCGCTGTAGTTGAGGCATTTTTTGTCACAGTACAACTTGAGCCAAGACTCAATCAAGTCGTCGCCAGAGACTTTACAACGTTCCGGCTTCTCGACTTGGCCGGCCATCTGGTCAGACCAATCGATGATCACAGAAATCTCATGAATAACAGGCATTACGTCTTACGATCTCTGTGTGTCAGTGACCTTTTATACTCTACACGATAATTTGTTGTGGGCTCGTAATGCGGGTGCGGAAAACGTTCGTGAGTTTGCGGACAAAACTTGCGGGTAAAGCAGGAGCAACAATGCGAAACGTGGTGTTTTTATTAGGTTTATTGAATAAACAATTTATCAAATACTTTTGTAGTGCGTGCTTGGTTAGGCCTACAGTCCCTGCATGACCGTCTCGAGCCTTGCGATCGCCCTGTCGAGTGCTGCAGCGATGAAAGCAGCACGCCGGAGCTGCTCAGTCATCTCCGCGTCGAGCTGCTCGCTTTTGGGCTGCTTGTCTGTGGTCACCGGCATGAGCTCAGTAGGCAAGTATTGCTTGGGACTGGGAATAGGGGGTGGTCTGTATAGCGGGGTGGTCGGCAACTCGACGGATGATTCCCTTGGGTCGTACTTGCCGAAGACCTTGTACCAAGCCTCGTCTTCAGTGAGGGCGTCCATGGCCTTGGGGACTGGTGTGGGAATACCGGTCATTTGGCCGGGTTTGAAGTGAGGAGGCTGTGGGATGACGACGGTGAGGCTGGGCTTGGACTTGGCCATGCGTGTTGTGTTTGGTTTCTGGATGGATTTGTGGTATGTATATATAGATTTTTCTACAAAGTTCGCGGGTCCCCTGGGCCCGCAGCACGTGCGCTAAAATTACAATCAGATTCGCGAGTTCGCGCAATTCCATTCTATATAAGTGTCATTGAAAATACACAAAACAAAACACACAGACCTCCACGTGAGGATATGCCCGACGCACAGGAACGTGTGAGAAAAAAACCCCGTCTCGCCCAGACCGCGCTCATGAAGAACATGACGGGTCTTGCGGCGCTGCACGTACATCTCATGCGTATCTCGCACGCGCAGAACGCATACGACGTGTTGTGTCTTGACGTTCACACTGCTTATTTCCCTTACCCCATCGATTGTCGCAAGAAGCAGCTCCTGCACTTCCTCTGTCCTTCCAATCTTGATGATCTTGGAGTGACGGTTGATGTGATAGAGTGCGGACTCGGCTCATGTGTGCTGGCTGCTGCGGAGCGCGTGTTGTGGGCGGCCGACAAACTCATCGCCAAGTGGCAACGGTTTTGTGACGTCTTGTGCATCGATTCTGACTCCGATCACGAGCAGACAAACACCGTGTTCATAGCATACAAGCCTTCAGACAGTCTCTTTATTACTCAGCTGTATTAAAGATGCATGACCCTCGCTAAACCAAGTGCACGTGCACGTGTGTGTCCTCGCGAACGATAGAAAAAAAACACGTGCACGAGCGTCCCGCGAACCTAGTGTCTATATAAGACGAGTCCTGAAACCAAACACAAACACCACCGAAACACACACATGATGCCGGACGCACATGAACGTGCGAGAAAGAAGCCCCGTCTCGCCCAGACCGCCCTCATCATCAACATGACCGGCCTTGCGGCGCTGCACGTGCATCTCATCCGCATCGCGTTCGCGCAGAATGCCTACGATGTGTTGGGTCTCGACGCTCATGCTCCGTATTTGCCAGACATTATCAAATGTCGCAAAAAGGAGCTTATGCAGGTCCTCGATGCTGGGGATCTTCTTGATCTTGAAGTGGCGGTCGATGTGGTAGATTGCGGACTCGGCTCATGTGTGCAGACTGCTGCGCAGCGCGTGCTGTGGGCGACCGACATTCTCACACGGAAAGCGGGGCAATATGTGCTGTGGGTCATGCAATCGCTCCTCGACAGCGATTCTGACTAGGCGACATCTATGTCAAAACACTGGATAAAAATTAAGTCACATAGTATATAAGACAAAACACATCGCTGCATCAATAGATACCATGCCTATCAACAATGCTTTGTTTCGCGAGGCAGAGACACACTGCCAGGTTATCCGTTACGAGATCACGAAGCACACGATCCAAAAAATGAAGGCGCAGGTCTGGATTCGGAATTACCGGAAACGGGTTGCAGCTGCCGAGTTGCGTTTCACGAGGAACCGCGAAAGGTGGCTCAACGATGACTGGTCTACGTGTGAGCTGTTGAAGAAACGCATCAGGGACGCCACGAAGAGCGCAGAGATTCTCATCAAGGACCTGAAGGACGCCGAGCAGCACATGGAAGCGATGCGTGCGCGCGTCGGTTCCGTGGTCATCGACGACTAATAGCGAGTCTTTGGATAAGACGAATCAGACGAGGAGTAGTGAGAGGTTGCGTGTTTGTGTTTCATTTAATGTCAATAAACATATGCAACACATCCAACTGCCAACATATCTCACTACGCACTAATCACATGCGCGTAAAACATAGTGCGTCTCTGTCAACAAACTACAATTCAAATAATATAAAACAGTGTATAAACAGTCACATGAGCCATGAAGACAATGATCCATGGTCATTCACAAGCACGATACGAAACTATCCGAATGCAGATGCGAAGTATGTATTGGAAAAAAATGGTTTGCGTAGAATTGCCGAAAGACTGTGCGAGCAGTTCAATCTGCGAAAGGTCATGGACCTTTGTGAATTGACGGATGATGTCATTGACAGAATAACTTGGCTAGAAACAGTTCCACGCCAAAAACTAAAGCGATACTGTGCAATATGTAGACAAAGACAAATTGAAACAAATAAACCACGGACGTCACATACAACCACATGGACGTCACATACCTCCACCGTGACCGGCCAAAATGGCGACTTACAACCTCTACTGGAATCATTGAAGGGTTTGAGCAACCCTCTGCCCGCAGCGCCCCTCTGCCGCAGCACGCGTTCTATTTCCGCTACACGAACCAGGGAGGCTATATAATGCGAAGGATTATATTGAAGCACACAAACAGACCAATCATGGCCACGCTGCCTGACCTGTCCGCCAAGCCCGAGCCCTGCAGTTTCAGCGAATTGAGCGACTACCTGGCCTCCAAGGGCATGGACCGCAACGTCGCCTGCTACATCAGCGACGGACTCGGGCTGACCAAAAAGGAGCAGTTGCGTTTTGTGACTGAGCATGTGATACAAGACATCCAGGAGGAGTGCTTCGATCACCTGAAGGTGTCAGACGAGAACCTGGATCTGCTGCGCAAGATATGCCAGGAGTACAAAGAGGAGAAGAATGGTGCTAAGTAGACAATCTAATTTTTTGTTGTTCAGTAAACATCAGGACAATACAAAGCAGGTGTGTATCACGACAAACAACCTCATTACTTTGTTTAGCTTACGTGTTTATTGAAAAAAACCTACGAACACTTGAAAAAGTCCCTCGCCTGGCCGAAGGCATACTTGTTGATCCTCACAAACAGTCCATTGCGCCAGTCAAGAAACTCCTGTGGCTCTTCATCTTGTTCCCATGTGGACTCTTCCCAGCACATTTTGTCCACTTCAATCTCGATCGGCTCGAAGTCGAAACTCCGACCATCGCTTGTGTATACCGTGAGCCTGGCCACAAGAATGTGGCTGGTGATTGTTTTGCTCTTCTCTTTGCGCCTTTTCATTATGCGCGTCACCTGCATCGTGCCAAAAGGTTTCCCGTTGAACGACAGTGTATTGCGCACATAATTGAAGTATGGCATCCACCTTTCCATTGGATAGAAATTACGCTTCTTTGGGCGGAATGAAGAGAAGTACCTGTCATATGTCCAAAAGTCGCAAAGTCCAACACCGTCTTCGATGACCGACTTCCAAGTAAACATGCTACATAGGATAGACTTCTGTTGTGATTCGATGTATTTCTGAAGCAGTCCTCTCGTGTGCTTGCAAACAGATCCCGTCTTGGCGACATCCGGAGGGACAGTATACGCGGTGTCGTAGACTTGGTCTATGACACGTTCGTGGAACTCAAAACCAGTCATGCCGTGCCTGACAAGCTTCTGCTTTGCAAACTGCATGTACAGTTCCAGGACGAACCACGTGTTGTCAGGATGACTGCATGTCTTCTGTTTTTTTTCTGTACGTTTGAGCGCGCGTTTTGCGACCTTGAAATTCTCCATGGTCGCGTGCGATGCAGAGAATCCCGATACCTTATATACTTCTCATGAATGAACTCGGAGCAGTAAAGTAACCATCGATATATAAGACCGTGCATTGCAAGACATCAAACAGAAAACATGTCTGATATCGATGAAGTTAAAGTACTTAACGTACAGGTTTTCTTTGACCTTTCCAACGTGTGGAAATCAAAGACAAATAAAGACCACGGCACACATAAGATCTCCAGCGACACGAACGTCCGCGACTGGATGCATAATTATTTGACAGGACTTGGACTTTCCACTTTTCCTACCAAGTGCAATTTCGTTCAGGAAACAGAATTCGTGATCGACAAACGTCGAATGAACATTGCGGGTCCGGACCTCGTTTTTAGTGATTACGACACAGCAAAGTATGATAAATTCAAGATTACCATCAAACCCATGAAAAATATTGATTACAGGGTGAGAGTGATTTTCCGATCCAAGGGGCAGCCCGAGCGCGATTTAGAATACCAGGTACAAGCGTTTGATTATGTCGCGAGACCGATTGAGCATTTCATACGTATGAATTCCTTACATGACAGTGAATGCACGTTCAAAATCGCCGCATTGGAGCTAAGCCCGGACAATAAGAAAATGAGGATTGGACAGCTCTTCGATGCAACTGGTCTATCGAATGATCAGTCCCTCGTCATTAAAGTCACGATCAAAAAGTACGAGCTTAAGCTCGTCTTTCCCAGTGGAGATGGTCAGTCTGTACACCCTGACACCACGTTCATCGTAAAGGAAATGGATCTTGTCAAGGATGTACTCGACAAGTACTTCCTCAAGGAGGACCTGATCATATTTGATTCGGACTACACGGTCAAAGGGTTTCCACTTGACGCCGACTTGATTGTGCGCGACATGAGCTTCGAGTCAGGCTCTAGCGTGGCGACGGTGTGCGTGATGAACGCGGGCCCGCTCGAGCAGCTCGCGCGCGTCAAGTGGAGATTGTCTGTAGCAAAGGCGACGCTGAAAGATAAAAAGCGCAAGTATCACCAGGCCGATGTCGAGGGATCCATATTAGAGTCTGTCTTTACAAGCGGGTACCACTGCAAAAAAAAAAATATTCTGGCTCTTAAGCGCCAACTGCGCGAGTTTGAGCTCGATCTTTCTAATACGACCAAGAGGTACAGGAAGGAACGGGTCTCAAAAGATAAGGAGATTAACGATGCCCGTGAAGAGATGGACGAAAGCAAGGAAACGTTCAACAAACTCGACGCGAAACGCATGCGTCTCGAGACGGTTGTTGCCGTGTCCACTGCTGAGTCTGTGGCCATCCCCGAGTGCATTATGTGCATGGACCGGATCGAGAAACGCGGCATAGTGGACTGCGGACAAGGACACGCTGAAGCCTGCATTAACTGCTATGCCCTCTTGCTTGCAAACGACCAACCATGTCCCACGTGTCGCGGAAAGTTTACCAGTGTAAACGTGTGTATCACGGGCACTGAGAAGTAGAGATCATATGAATGTCTAGTTTTTAGGTTCATTGAATAAACAACCTCATCGTAGTAATAACACCATCCTAACTATCTTGTACTTACTCCTTCTCAGCGTGCTTCTCAGCAACGTGCAGCTGTAGCTTGTGTGGCGAGTCGTAGAAGTTGTGGAAGTTCTTGCTGCACTGGGCGCACTTGGCGTCCGGGGGCGATTCGCCGCGCTCGCCGAAGTGCTCGTCCTGCTTCATGCACTCGGTCTTGACGACGCCGCAGATGGCGCAGCCGTCCGGAATAACCTCACCGCCTTCCTCAGCCTCCGCCTGGCCGTCGAGCACCATGAAGTTGGCGCCATGCTGGCGCTCCCACGCGCTGCGCTCCCAGGCATCCTTGGCCTTGGCGTGCGCCTTCTGGGTTGCCTCGAGCAGCTTGTCCATCAGGATCATGTGCCTGACGTACGCCTCGCGCTTGTTCGACGGGCCGGGGATCTTAGCGTGCGGCATAGCGTGTAGCTCATCGATGATCGCGAGGAGGGCCCGAGGGGAAGTGCGTTTGGTCGTGAGGGCAGATACGATGCGCTCCATGAAGTTGTCTGCCAGCTGACCTGCGACCGCGTCGACGACTTCCTTGACGAACTCCTCGATGGAGGGCGCTGGTTCGGACGGTGCGGACGTGGGCGTCTGCTCGGGCGTCTCAGCGAAGGCAATGGATCTGTTGCGCTTGAGACTCGGGCGCTCGAGCTTCGGGCACTCGACGGGCTGGGGCTCGGAAGTGGACTTGGGTGGGGTCTGCATGGCAAGTGTGTTTTGTGCTTTCCAATTTTCAGAGCTCGGTTTATATAGAGACGGAGGTTCGCGAGTCCCCTTGGTCTGCAGGACATGCGTTCTATTTTTAGATTTGTTTCTAATTTTGGTTCTCGCGAACCTGGTCCCTCTGCCCGCAAGAAGCCTATAAAAGTAAGCAGAAAAACGCCTCAAACACTTTTCCTGTCCACGCACCATGGCCATGTCGCCCCGCTCCGAGAGGATTCAGAAACAGGCTGACCTGGACTACGACAAGGCCTGCAAGGAAGCCGTCGAAGAAGTTGCGTTCGAAAGCGAAATGGAGAAGTCATCTGAGGACGAAGACGAAGACAAAGGACCGACGCTCAAGAAAAGATTGAGGCAGCTTGACAAAAAGGCCGATCTCCAGAAGGCCAAGAAAGAAGTCAGGACTACCTTGAACAATATCAAGAAGACTCACTCTGATCATCCTCGGAAGATCAAGGACAAGGTGCTGATTGAAGAGGTCGCGAAGAAGCTCGCGCATTGGAAGCGTAGGGCACTCAAGGCCAACAAGGAGCTGCGTCACATCAAGAGGGAATGCTCGTGTGGCCGCGCTGTGAACTGCCCCTGGATTTGTAGGAAGTAGAGGTAGTATAGTTGTTATAGGTACTGTGTTTATTAAATAAACATTCAAGAAAAAAATATGTCAATCATCCCATGTCATAAGCCTGTCACACAAGGTATAAAAGAAGTGTGTGTGTGGAGTATGTACTCTCCGAGGAAGCCGGACTTCTTTAGGCAGTTCGCCCAGAGTATACGCAGTGAGCGTATATTGCAAAAACAAAAACAAGAGGAATCCGCTAGAGAGCTCAAGGCACTGCAGGCGCGTCTCTTCCGGTTGTCGATGTGGGAGAAGTTGTTGCTTAATGGAGACTGGATCAGAATTCGCGAGTGTAATACTTTTTAAACGAGTTATGCTTGTTTATTTAATAAACAATATGTAGCATTTCTAGAATGGCTTATCCTAGTTTGGCTCATTAAGGAGCGGGAAGAAATTGTGATACTGGAGCCGAATCCAAGCCTCAACACGCGCAGAAAGCTCGGCTGTTGTGACTTCCTCACTGCCACGTTCACGGTCGATCCAACGGGGCGTGGTGGCGGAGTAGTGGAGGTCGATCAATTCGGGGTTGCGATCGTCACCGTCGCCGTTGTCCTCCTCCGGTTCGTGGATATCTTGGTCGTTGCTGTCTTCATGAACCGCATCAATGGCGGTGATTATCTCGACGTGCATCTCGTCGGCTTCTTCGGAATCTTCTAGCGTTTCAGAGGCCTCAGAATCTTCGGATTCGTCCTCCTCGAGGGCAGCGAGCACTGCTTCGTTCGAGACGACGAAGTTGTTGCCGAGCGCCTCCATGGCGGCAAGCGCTATCTGTTCCTCTGCATTCATATACGGCTGCAACGTGATGTTCTCTGCCTGGGCGGGAGGCTCGATGGAGGCCACGAGCTCGGTCTGTATCGGGTCTGTGCCGTCCTCGATTCCAGCCTCGTTCTCGTCTGTATTGTCGACAACATCGTCTTCACTGTCGCTCATACTGATACTGTCACCGTCGCTCGCAGTGTCACTGGCGTCCTCGTCCTGGTCGTGGTCAGTAATCTGGAAAACACGGATGGGACCCTCATGCTCGTGGATGCCAACCTGCACCGCGAGCTGGTTGCGCCTGCGGTGGATCCAAACGACGAAGAGCTTGAGAAGGCGTGCCTGGGGTGCCGTGTAGCGCTCAATTGCACGGTCCATGTCAGCGTTGGATTCGTACGGCCAGCGCTCGGGCCACCAGAGGCGGTGCATCTCGGCGCGGTCTGCGTACGGCTTGCGGGCGAAGCGGTGTGCGGCCCAGACAGTGTTCTGCATGTGGAAGGAGAGCGCTCGGTGCGCGTAGAGGTCGAGTCTGGTGTTTACGGCGGCGTTGAGGGACTTGCAGGTCTGGGCCAAGCGCGCGATGGACACACGGTTCTCGATCTGCTCCTTGGTGAGCTCTCGGAAGTTGACGGGCCAGCCGTAGCGATGGACGGGAGTTTCTGTTGAGATCATGCGCATGCCCGGCTGGAATAGAGCGGCCACGAGTTCGGTGTAGAGGTCTGAGGGAAAGTTGGCCCCGGGTGGGACGAAACTAAGTCGGAGGGTGGGATGCGTGGACATGCTTGCTGGATTGCTTGTTTTTTGTGATTCGATTTTTGAAGTTTATATAGAAGGTCGGACTCGCGAACTTGTAAAAAAAGATCGAGCTCGATTATTTTTTTTGAGATTTGCGGGCAAAGATCGAGTTCGACAGGGGGCAACAATGTGAATCGTTGTTAATTCACGAAAAAAAACACGTGTGTCCTTTCGAAAAAAAAAAATGTCTTTCTAGCTCGCGAGTGAGCAAACGTGTCAGAGATTAGACCCATATCCTGGTTTGCACAAGCAACCAGCAAGTGCTGTGCTTCCTAAACTGGAGTTCGAATTCAACGGACACTCATAGCAAATACCGTCCTTACCATAAAATCCTGTGTTGCAACTACAATGAAACGGTCTTGTGGGCTTTCCCATGGAAGTGGAATTCTGTGGACAAATGAATGGAGCTGGTAGCACCCCGTAGCTGCGAAAACACTCGTTACCGTGAGGCGCGCTGAAGTCTCTGCATGTTGAGAGTATAGACGCTTCGTCCATGTTCCTTGAACACGCTCGGTAATAGCGCTCGCACGACTCAAAGCACATTTTCAAATCACCACCGGTGCTGTTGCACGTGTATCCGTACTGGAAGCACCTCATGTCGTAGAACAAGGCCTTGCAAGTGTCGCTCTCGTTAAGATGATGCTTTATTTGATCGAATTCATTTGCAATGTGGTATTCCTGCCATATCATCTGCGAGTTGTCCGGATATATCGTGGGTATTCCATTCAGAACGGCGCACACTGTCAAATTCGTGTATCTGATTTTGCATTTTTCGGAGGTCTTGATCTCGGTGTTGGTCGGGGCTGGTGTGGTGGTGGTCGGGACTGGCGTGGTGGTGGTTGGTGTGGGTGTAGTGGTGGAGGTTGTTGTCGGCGCCGGATACATACCATTGACACCATAGCTACCGAAGCACTGGGCGCCAGCAGGCGGACTGACACTTCTGCAGTAGGACCAAGTGCTCTCGTTGTTCTCTTTCGTGAATGATAGTGTACATGCACTCCAGGCCGCAACACACGTCTCGAGGCACATCCGCATTGGCACGCCCGTGCTTATGCAAACTTTGCCGAAATCGAAGCAGTTTGAGAGATAGTGGAGCGCCTTGCAGTCTTCAGTATTTTTGTAATACGTTCCAGACACAGCATTGTAGAGGTCGACGACATACGTTTCTTCGTTCCAAATCTGCTCAATGTCATCACGCGCTGTTTTTGCTCCATTCAGCACGGCGCACGTCGTGAGGCCCCCGTACGTTTTGTTGCAGACCCCTGGCGTTGGTGTGGTGGTGGTCGGGACTGGCGTGGTCGTGGTTGGTCTGGGCGTGGTGGTGGTTGGTATGGGCGTGGTGGTGGTTGGTATGGGCGTTGTGGTCGTGGTCGGCGCCGGTGTGGTGGTTGTGGGTCCAAGCGTGGTGGTAAACACGGGTGTGGTAGTCAGAACGGGCGTGGTGGTGTTCGGTGTGGGTGTGGTGGTGGTGGTCACAAACTCCACTCCGTTGTTGTTCAAGCACCACCCCGTTGTTGCGCTGTTGCGCTGACAGGTTTCATAAACTGTCGCGCTTGGCACGTTCGACAGACACTCTCGGTGGTAATCCATACATATATCGACACACACCATAAGTTGTCTGACTTCAGTCGGTCTCATACACAAACCATACTGTCCACCGTACAACACACAGTTATATGTGTAAAAGAGTGTCTTGCACGAGTCGCTCTTGGTGAGTCCCATAAAATCGAAACAGTTAGCGGGATTGTTCCAGCATTCATCCAAACTCTTCTCAAGAGCCGGCATCTGCGCGATCTCCGCATCGGTTCCACCGACAGGTAGTCCTCTGAGGACAGAGCAAGTCGTAAGGTTCGAGAACGTTTTGCTACATGGAGGCGGGGGCGTGGTTGTCGTCGGTGTTGTGGTGGTGATCCGTGCGGTTGTTGATGTAGTGACCGGTTTCATGCCAAGCACACCGTTGTCCCCAAAGCACTCGGACCCGAGCGGTGCGCTAGAGTCGCATGATGTTGGAACCTGACAAACTAGGCTATACTGCTGACACCACTGCGGGCACATTTGTATTAGTTCACCTGTGCTTGTGGACGCCCTGCCGTATGTCACACAGTATATGTCGTAGTAGAACTTCTGGCATGCGTCATTCTTTATCAGATAAGTTGCGTCTGTGTAGGTCTGAATAGCTAAGTTCTCTATGCTTAAGATGTACGTTTCGGAATTATCTCGCGTGCGTGCTCCATTCAGAACTTCACACGTTGTCAGGTCTGAGTATGTTCGGAAAGTTATAGGGGATGGCGTCGCTGGTGGCGGTGGTGGCGCTGTCGGTGGTGGTGGCGCTGTAGGATTTGGTGTCGATGTCGGTGGTGGCGTCCAAGGTGTCAGAGAAGGAATCCATCCATCCTTGCCAAAGCACGGCCCTTCTTCCTGTTTTCTGTACGCCGAACAGGCGAATGGGGAATTGATGTATTCGTCCGTCGCTGTCGGTATACACGTACGTACGTATTCAGAACAAAACTCGAAACACGCCGTAATAGGCTCGCATGTGTCCATTGACAAACCGTAGTTCGAGGCTGATATTATGCACGTAAAGTTGTACCGAATCGCCTTGCAAGATGCAGTTCTTGTGGAATCTCCGGTCAGCAACTGCGTTTCGAGACCCTGTATCGCCGTCGGTGCATCTGTGGTACTGTAAGAAAGTCCATTCAACACAGCGCATGTCGTCAGCCCCGAGAATTTTGTCATGCAGGGTGTGGGTGCGGTAATAGGCGTGGGCGTTGTGGTCTGTGCTATTATGGTAGTGGGTGGTGGCGGGGGCACCGCTATCGTCAACCCATTAATTCCCATGCACTCGCCCTCGTTTACCGCTAGCATGGACGTGCACTCTGAAGATGCCGTCTGCGCGCCAACGTTCGGAAAACACACGCTCATGTATGCCATACAGAGATCAATACAGGTTCGCAAAATCGCGCCCGTGCTCGTGAGTGCTTTCCCTGATTGTACACAGTACATGTTGTAATACAATGACTGACACTGCGCGCTCTTGGTTAGTGAATTCGAATTTTGGTATGTATTTATAGCCCCTTGTTGGAGCATAACTGAAAATAAATCACTGTTGTCTTGCGCGGGTAATCCGTTGAGATTAGCGCATATCGTCATGCCATAGAATAACTTTGGCGGTGGAGGTGGTGGCGGCGGTGGTGGCGGCGGTGGTGTGGTGGTTGTTGTTGGCCTCGGCGTACTGGTGGTGGTCGGCGTCGGCGTAGTGGTGGTGGTAGTTCGCGTCGGCGTAGTGGTGGTAGTGGTAGTGGGCGTCGGTGTGGTGGTACTGGTGGTTGTGGGTACCGGAGTGGTAGTGGTCGTGGTGGTAGGCGTCGGTGTGGTGGTAGTTGGGACCAAGACACACGTCGTCGCCCCTACGACTGGAGTGTACTTCCCAGCATCACAGTTTATGCAAGAGAAATTTCCAGACGTCGGCTTATACTGTCCGAGTAGACATGACATGCATGATTTTTCGCATATCGTGTTGACGATGTCGAATCCCTCTAAGATTTGATTCTGTACAGTGTTAATTGCGTCTGTAGTGAGTAGCTCGTCGACAACAAATAGACCTGCTATATCGCCGTTGAAGTTTTTTCCGAGTCGTGGGTTGGTGACACTTCCGCTGTTATACCAAGCTTGCATAGTAGGGTTGCTGTAGTAGCTTCCGACATAAAAAGCGTCAAGTGTTGTGTCCGTTTCTTTCTCCGGTGACTTGTTCAATTCTACAGTATTGGGCAATGCACTATTCAAAGACATACTTGTCTGGTGTGTATCGTATGAGTACTTGATAACTATCGATATCCATACTCCTGGCAGTACAACGGGTTCTGATTCTATTGTCCCTAAAACTCCGAACTGATTACCACGAGAAAACACGACAGCATTTAGCCTATTTTGTGGTTTCGTCAAGAGAATCTTGTCAACGTAACCAGCCCCATTCGGAATTGTAGCATCGAAAATAACTTGGGTTTCGTCTATATATGTCTGACTGAATCTCAGTGTTATTACGATTGTGAATCCTCCGTTGGTTGCGACGTTCCAGGAACGCGGTCCGGCGTCGAGGAACTGCAACAACGAGCGGTCGAACTTGAGGTGTCCTTTGCCACTGGGTCCACCAAGAGCGTTGTAGGTCGGCAGAGTGGACGATCCAATGGCTGCATTATTTCTTGTCGACATGGATGCGAACGAAGGTTTTCGTATCATCAGTGCCATGAATCGATCACATGAAGTGCTCGAGTATCGTGACAAATAAGACATTTCGGAGTATCCGGCGTCACAGACTGGTTTGGGTGTGGGCGTTGTCGTGGTGGTCCGTGTGGGCGTGGTGGTGGTTGTGGGTGTCGGTGTGGTAGTGGTCGTGGTAGTGGGTGTCGGCGTGGTAGTGGTTGTGGTGGTGGGTGTCGGCGTGGTAGTGGTTGTGGTTGTTGGTGTCGGCGTTGTAGTTGTTGTGGTCGGCGTCGGCGTGGTAGTGGTTGTCGTGGTAGGCGTTGGCGTGGTCGAAGTCGTCGGCGTCGGCGTTGTGGTGGGGTTTACACACGCCGTCGCCGCAGAAACTGTGGATTGCTGTCCGGAGGTGCAATTCATGCACACGGCTGTACCAAGCACGGACTTGAACTGTCCAACGGGACAAGGCGTGCATGCTGGTCCGAACGGACATACCGTGTTGGTGAAGTCGAATCCCTCTAATATATTCTCATGGATCGCGTTGATTGCAGGGCTGCTGAGGAACTCGTCTACCACAAACAACCCGGCAATGTCACCATCGAAATGGCGGCTGTAGCTTGAGGCACCTATCCAAACCTCGTCGAATACGTAGTCTTGTAATCCTGCTGGTTGTGCTGTTGCAGAAAACGGTATGTTGTTGGCAACCATACTTATTGCTTTTGATGTGTGTGAGTATGTTATCGTAACAGACATCCAGTTTGTCGGAACGAAGTCGTAAGGACTGTCTACTCGTCCTATCGTTTGACCAGTGTCACCGAACCAAACATAAATAGATCTTCTTTGTATAATAAGCGAAATAAAATTAGATCCGGCTATTGTCCCTGCGAAAATCTGATGTAAACTGAAGCTCGTGGCGAAATTCCCACTGTAGCGAATCACTGCTACGATTGTAAATCCGCCATTGCTTACGACGTTCCACGCGCGCGATTGTCCCATGAGGTAAACAAGTAGTGATCGGTCGAAAGTAACATGTCCTTTGCCACGAGGTCCACCGGTAGCGTTGTATCTGGGCAGTGGAGAGGATCCGATTGCGGCATTATTTCTTGTCGACACGGATGCGACCGAGGGTATTTGTATCCTCAATGTGGTAAATCTATTACATGCAGTGATCGAGTACGGTCCGATGAAATTTCCTCCAGTGTATCCAGCGCTGCATTCCGTCGCAAGTGACATACACACTGTGGATGATGTCGCTGCGATAACATCGGAGAGTGTACCTGGCGGGCATGTGATACACGACGTTGCAGACAACGTAGTCGAGTATGTACTCTTAGGGCATTTGGTGCAAGATTTTGAAGAGGTACTAGCTACAGAAACAATCCAGTTGGCTTCAAATCCAGTATTCTGAACACTTGAATCACTGGTGATTTGAATCCTCAGGTATCCCGTACTTGAAGTGTACGTATCAGGCAAACTCAAGCTCGACCTTGCGATTTGGTCGTTGCAGTCTGATGGTGACGTACACCGAGTGAGTGTTATGAAATCAAAATTCCATTCCATGTCGAAAAAAGGGAACGTTATACTGATCAAATCATTTGAACTGATAAGCCATTCGCATGCTGCTCTTGATGGATAAGTTCCTGACACGATTGTACCAGAATTCGTGCCTGTTGACGCTGATGCACACGAACAACCACCAGAGCACGTCACAGTTGCTGTGGGTATGTAGTAGTATCCCGGCGAACAGTTTTGACACGCTGTCTCGCACGGGGGAGTCTGTGCATGCGTTAAGGACTGCATGATGAGAATGAATACTGTGTTACGAAAAACGGCTGTGCGGTGCATGTGATGTGTATGTTTTTGTTATATACAATATCTGGTAAATATATATAAACGACTCGGTTCATTCAAATTTTTATTTAATAAACAAAATACATAATCAGTTGTTCTCTTCTGGTGGCTCTGAGCAACGGGTAACCGAGTTCCACTTGCGCTCGAGTGGGCGTAAGGGAAGATTGTACTTGCCCATGATCTCGCGGACGCCGTTGCGGAGAAGAAATGGTTCGCGAGACATGTTGAATGCCGTGTCGAGGTATACGGGACCCATACCTCGCGCCTGGCGCTCAAGCAGTGCGCAGTCGTCAGCGTAGAGGAGGACGGCGAAGAGGTCGACGAGCATGTTCTCGACACGCTGGGTCTTTATTTCGGCCTGGGTGATGCGACTGTGCATTGGCATGCTCCTGTAGGTGGGCCACGGAACGCCGGACTCGTTGGAGTACAGACGCAAGGCGGGAAGGTGGAAGCGACGGGAGGAGTTTGGCGGCGGTATCGAAGACAGCGGCAGCTCCTCCCATAGGAACGGGTGCATAAAGGCACTCGCGCGGGCGAGAGCGAGGGCAGAGAGTACGAGAACAAACTTAGCCAGCATTGTGTCAGGGTGGGGCGAAGGAAGTCGTATAGTGTATTTTGTGGATAAAACAAAATTCGGGTGTACTAGTTTATAAATGCACGCACAAGAACTTGAATGAATGTTGTGCTCTTATGTCTCGTTCTCCCGATTGGTTTCACTCTGTTTTTGTATGACGCATGGCTCGTGTATCGTTTCTATCATACGTCGGACAAAGAGAGGGCGGTGGTCTGGGGTGGCTTACAAGGGAAAGTATTTTATGTGTGGGTCGTGACGTTTCTACTCTCATGCTTTGGATGCACGAGCAGCTTCGTATTGTACGCATCGATGGAACCACCGGATGAATTCTCTATATTTCTCTTCGTTGTCTTGAACGTGTCATATCTCTTGTTCAATTACGCGCTCTTGCACGAGATGAAGAACTTGGTGCTGGTATCTCTCTGGACAAATGTCGTTGTGTTCGTTGTGCTGTTTGTGTACACTGTGGTGGTTTTTGACGCTTCCTCACAAGCATCGACGGTGGGTTTTCTGTTGTGGACTCACTTCTGTAATTTTGTTGCTGTTGTACATGTCTATGTCATAGACCTTATGATTTGGTATTCTGGATGGATAGACGCACATATAGCATACAAGACCTCACCCGAGGCATTTTAAACTAACAAAAAGAGCGAGTGAATCCAGAGTGAATCTGAGCTCAGAATTCGGGTGTGTGAGTTTATTAATAATCTACTCATCCCCAAGCGCCTGATTGACTTTAGGGTCCATCTGCTGGTCATGGACCTCGAACTTACGCTTTTTATTAGCGACCTTGGGCGAGTGCGGAGGGGTAGTCGGGAACATGATATGAATGAAATCCTTCTCTTCGTTCTTTGTCCACACTCCGGCGACCTTCCTGCAATCAAGGTAGACCTTCGCATTGTCGTGGACTGTGGCTTTGTGGAGGACGTTGTCGAGCACGCAAGTGACGAAGTCTTCTTGTTCGACGCAGATAGGAGTGATGTCGAGGTTCTTGATCGTAACCATGTTCTTGTTGCGAATTATCATGATGTGAATGTTGATTTCTGGAACCAACAAGTAGGTGGCGGAGTCGTCTTTGAGATGATGGTTCATTTCCTCGTAATTCACGATAATCGTGGCCATGCTTGCGTGCACTTTGTGTTTTGGAAGTTTTTCGGTGTGCTGTTTTTATAGGCTGGATCTTGTTCGCGAGGTTCCTGGTTCGCGAGTTACCGTGTCCCGCAAAAAATGAGCTCGTAGCGCGAATCTGACCTCAGAATAGCGCACGAACTGAGCTCAGTGAATTCCCTCGTCCCGCATGCGCGAACTCGTGCGAACTTACCTCGTCCCGCAAATCTGAGCCTATAAAAGGGACGAGGTGGAACGAGCTCAGAAGCTCAGAAGCATGTCCGTATCCCATGTTTGGCCCGTCAAGCTCATGTGCTCGGACTACCCTGAGTATTCATGGCCGTACGGGGCGCGGGCGCTGATTGCGGAGCGCGAGAAGGTGGCGAAGGTGCTCCAGCTGACCATGCAGATGAACCACGGATGGCATTACGGCGGGAACTACGAGCCGATCTTCAAGGTTCCACTTAGCTTCCAGGAGGGCTTCGTGCGCAACGACACCGAGCGCATCACACTCATCGACCGTGTGCGAACATACCACAACTTCAACTGGAAGCGGGACGTTTGTACCCATGCACATCCACAAGTCAATTCTCCCGACGGGGGCATCACGAAATCTGAGAAGCACTACGCCACGCTCATCAACAACCTCATCGAGCTGCAGGCCCTTACCGAGGAGCTCAAGCCGGAGACGCTCGCGCTCGTCGCCAGTTGCACGGGCACACATGAGCTGCAGCAGGCGATGCTCAACGCGCGCGCTTGAGCATTTCTTTTGTTTTAATAAAACGAAGATAGACAGAAACAGTGTGTCAGATGCGTACGCGTGGCTGCGGGAGAAACCGAGTAGACTAAAAAGAGTTTGTATCGAGTTTTTATTTTTTCGGAGGTCATCTAATAGCACAGGCAAAAATGGCGCCACATCAATTCAGTGATGATCTGAATGATGTTGTCCGGAAGACCGGTGTATGGGCTGTAGCTTCCAAGACGGGTATGCGAGACCATGCAGAAGGTGGTGAGTAGGAACTCGAGGTAAGGTTGTGGAAAGAAGGGACGCTGGACGGGTCTGAGGAACCGGAGCGGTTGGTCGACGTAGGATGTGCCCAGAAATGCACGGACGTCGACGGGCTGAAGCAAGGGTGGATACATATAACACTCCGAGAGCAGAGCGTCGTGGTCATTCGGGTGGTAGTACTGGGCATGGCGGATGTAAAAATCGCTGCAGCAGTGCAGTTGGATGCTATGGGAATTTTTTGTGCGAAGCATTTCGAACTTGAGTTTGATTTTAGTGACCAAGAAGAAGACAGTGTCAGTAGGGCTTTGCTTGGTGTAGAGACGGTACTTGCCCTCTTCGGTACCGTCGGTGAGGAGGAAGGTTGCCTTGTTGGTGATGTAGTCGAAGTACTGGCCGAGGATGAAGTACGGGATCTCGTGGCGCGGGATGCGGAGGTAGGACGTGCACTTGTGGTTGAGGATAGCGTTGAATGTGGCGATGCGCTTGAGGGTGTCGCGCGCTTCTTCTGTGGGTGGCCTGTAGAAGATGTTGTAGTCATACCCGTTGACGGTACCGTGCGGACCTACGCGCTTGACCTGGAATGGGACAGTGATGGTGCGGACAACGAGCTGTAGGGCTTCGACGGCAACAGGGGCGCCAGTGTCTTGGAAGAAGAGAGTGAATTTGCGGTGGAGCGTGGCCATGCTTGGAGTTTGGGTCTGAAAAGAAGAGGGATACTTTTATAGTCTGACTGTCTGGCGATTCGCGAACTTCGTTTTCCCTTCTCCCGCAAGCACGAACTCGTGCGCGGAAAAAAAATATAATTAAAACTCGCGAACTGTCCTCGGCCCGCAAATCGAGGCTGTAAAAGGATACTCTGAAAAAATCAGATCACCATCCAACACCAGCATGTCCACGCATGATAAGAAGGCCGACGGACACATTTTGCGCTACCTCAAGCGGCAGACCATGCAGTACTTCCGAGACGGCAAGGAGTTGCCCGCTATGCACTACTGTACTGAGTGTGAGGACATGGAATGTGTGTTTCAGTGGACTTGGGTGGATCTCAGCGGTCGTTTCGAGGTGCTGAGCTGTACTCCAGTGGAAGTACTCGACACGTATCCAAGGAACCGCGCTCTCAAGTCCCTTCTCCACAACCGGGTGTTCAAGAATCTTTATGAGTTTACCGCCGCCTGCCGCAACGCCCTCGGGGACAACTTGGAGAGTACGCCACTGGTCGATTCTATCTCTGTGGACGGCCGGATTGTCAACTGGCGCGAAGTAGCTTTGTAAGCTAAAGACACTAAGTGTTCTGACATCTAGACACTCTATGTATTTTGAATAAATTCGTGATTGGATGAAAGCATTCTACGCGCGCTCTGCAGCACGGTGCCTCCTTTAGTGTGTTTTTTTGTGGTGGGGTTTTCTGTTGTGTTTCTGGTGTGCTCAGAGTACGCGGCAGCGACGCAGATGAACCACGCGGGTCGGGAGAACATATCTGGAACGGGCCCGCTGTGCCAGCGCTGGTGCTGGAAGTCGAGGAAGATGATGTTGATAGGCGAAGAAGCTTGAGTAGGAGACTCGAGCACGAGCACGTTGGACGGGCTCCGGTCGTCGAGGAGGATGCCATGACGGCCGAACTCGTCGCAAGTTCGTCGGAGTGCGGTGAGGAGAGCGTGTGCGCGGGACTGTTCGAGGACGCCTCGCGTGGATTGGAGGAACTCGCGCAGGGTAGGGGCGGGGACGTACTGCATGAAGAGGAAGTAGGTCCAGTGCAGTGGAGCGAGTGCAAGCCGTACAACACCGTAGAAGACGGGCGCGGCAGATATGTCCAGGTCTGTGACACGCCGATGCAGGGCGACCTCGGCGTCTATAACGCTTTTAAGGTTGACTTTTGAGGTGGAGGTGGAGGGAGGGGCGTGTTGGATGTCAATGACGTTTTCGATGCGCTTGACGGCCGTATCTCGTCCGTCGAGCCAGATACGGAAGACGGAGGCTGTGCCACCCAGTGCGACGAGTTCATAGGGTGTATAGTCGAGGCGCATTGGGCTCTCGGCGGCACTGTGTAGGAGGAGATCGAATGGAATCATATGATTGTTTGTGTTTATTTATAAACAAACGGGCTAGATAGTGTAAGACTGTGATGTGTGTGTTATCTTATCTATATTCCTCGTAGCAACACCCATGGTCGTCATGTGGACACCAGCAATGACCGGCACAACAGGGTATACATATAATGATGAATGAAATGAAATTGAGACCCGAGGCTAAGGCCATAATAGTTAAGTTTGGAACGGCATATCCTACTATGGAGATAGCCCACAAGATAACACCAAGTAACAAGTAACGACTCGGTTTGATACCCGCGACTTTTCGGCTGTTTTGGTGTGAAACACTCCGAGCTATTGGTACATATCCCCGTTGATCTGTGAATGTACTCGGTGCATATGGTGGATGTTCTATGACGTCTTGTGGTGGAGCAGACGGGCCTACCTCTTCGTATGTGTCACTGTTTTGATCTGTGGTAGGAGGACGCTTGTATCCCGGCATGTGTATCTTATATGCGTGTTTTATATGTGATGATGTGTTGTATGTAACTGTAATAACTCGTGAAATACTACCATTATAACTTTTCGAGATTCGCATGTTATAAATTACAGTTTGGTCTGTGGCAAATGGTGTGGAGAGAGTGGTTCTGGTTCATTCTACGTAAGTATTGTGTGGTGTATATAAGATAAATGGACGTTCGACATGGATTACGGACAAGCTAGGCAAATGATTTTCAATACCATTAATATACATCGAAAACCACTAGAGGAAACCACTTCGGCACTATTCAGGACATTAATTCACTCTTACATCTATACGCGCAATCGACTTGAAGAAGAGAGGTTTTGCAAGGATCTAATACCAAGACTAATCGAAGGTCTCGCGTACCAAGCACGGTATGATAATACCATGACTGCGGTCCTGACAGCCGAACTATCTCGGGGGAAAAACACACATACACAGAGACAGGGTAATACGGTCGTGACTGCTCCGAAATTGCTTCCACGAAATGAAAGTCGTCGAAATGTGGTTCCGGTCGTTACTCCGGTGGTTGCCCCGGTCGATAACGGAAATAGTGGATTGTGTACTTATTGTTTGGAAAAAAAATCCACAATGGTGTTTCTGCCTTGTGGTCACTGCTGTATGTGCAGATCTTGTTGGGCACAATATGGGAATACAATAAAAGATTGTCCGATTTGCCGTGGGGAAATCAAAGATTCTATCCCTATACTGGAAGAAGATAACAAATATCTGAAGAGTCACGATAACATGTATGTCGACACAGAAACAAAAAAAATAGAATACTTTACGAATGAGGATATCAAATCACTACGGTCTAAGGATCAGAATAAAAAAATAAAAATTCGTTTGGCATCAAGAATGTCAGGTCGAGCTCTATCGACACAGGAAACAAACTTGGAGACTGAAGAAAAAAACATCGAGCTCGAAAAGCTGCTATGCAAGCTACATGGCTTGAAAAGGTCTACGCAGAATCAGGAGTAACAAGATGATAGTACTTGTTGAATAGCATAATACTATGGACTTGACAGAGAATAAGAAGAAAACTAAGATTCCCTGGGCCTATACATCCCTGAGTGATTTTATTAGAAAAAAAATAAACAGAAAAAACGAGTTTAGAGTGACATAATCTGGACACTACCCACTAATTTAATGTATATTTTATTCATTTTTTATTTTTTTGAAAGGACAGAAGCTCGCAAAATGGATCCGGAGAAGATTAAAAAGCGGCTGGCAGAGATGCAAGAGACTTTCATTCGCCAGATGGCGGAGAATAAGGCCAGAATAGATGCCGAGACAGCCGAGCAGAACAAGAACTTTCAGGCGATGCTTGCTGACGTTGCGGCCACGCTTGAAGTGGGTGCAGAAAATACTGCTGTTGTTGTCAAAGTGCAGAGCGAGGGCGCGGCTGGTGTGGGCGCTGCGGTCGTAGGTGCAAAAATTACTGCATATGATGGCAACGTGAAGGACAGTGGTAGTGGCAAAGTGGAGGACCATTGCGGTGGTAGTGGCAAAGAACAGATCGACGAGGGCAGAGTTGGAAATGAGGGAGCAGATGGCGGTGAGGGCAGGGAAGTGCCTGAGAGTTGCGCGGATGCTGGCGCAAAAGAAGAGGACGTACCTAGGAAGGTCGTGCGTGGCAAGCAGAGCGCGAAAAACCTTACGCTTATGCAGCACAGGGACGCTGTTAGGATAAAAGAGGTTGCTGTGCTCGTTCAATCTTCCGGCAAGGGTGTGGGTGGCGTGGGCGGTATTGGCGATGTAGGCGGCATTGGTGGTGTGTTTGTCAATGAGAAGAAAGTCAAAGAAAACTATGATGCCAATGATGACGAGGAGAATGTGCGCGGAAAGAAGGACAGCAAGGGCACACCAAGGCAGGGCGGGGCGGGTGGAGTGGGTGGTGTGGGTGGCGTGGGTGGTGTGGGTGGGTCGGGCAAGGGCGCGAAGGGCGTAGGTGGCATCAGTAAGAAAGAAGCAGAGAAAGAGGATAAGGAGGGCAGCGAAGATGGGTCAGAGGACGAAGGAAGTGTCTCGAAAATGTTTACTGTTGTGCCGAAATTTAACGATGTCGATGCTCACACTGGAGAGTGGAGTTGCATTTACTGCAACAAGTCCTTTCCTTTCAGCTTTCGGCAAAATGCCCTCATCACAACGCATATGCGCAGGCATCATGGCATGGTTCTCGAGGACAGCGACGTCTTGAAGCGCCAGCGCAAGAGGCATCATGCGTCTGAGCGTAAGGGCCGCAAGCTCTCGGTAGAGGTCACGCGGCGCCGTGGCGAAGGTAGCGAGAGTAGAGAGTGTGTAGATTGTGTAGAGTGTGAAGTGTATAGTTTGTGAGCTGTGGCGCGTATTTGCTGTGGCTTAACATATTTACGCGCAGGCGGTGTGTCTGACGCTGACGCTAAAGACGCGAGCGTGTATGTGGATGAGGTGGAAGGCTTGATGCCTAAGCTTGAGGATGACGCGAAGCCTGGCGTTGAGGAGCAGCTGAAGGAAGAAAAGAAAATGACAAAGAAGCTCAATGCCCGTATCGCAGTGCTCGAGGCTGCAGCGCAGAAGAATGCGGCTGCGCTGGCGCTGGGTGTGAAGTGTGCCAAGCAGCTGCTTAGTGAGTGTGTGTGTGTGTGTGTGTGTTTATTAATTTATCAATGTGTTTGTGTTTGTATACTGAAATGTGTAAACAGATCTCGCCGGGATCCAGGTCGGCTCACCGGTCGGACGTGCTGTGAAAGCGAGGATCGGTGATATTCCCAAGGTTGCTGGCAAGCGTAAGGTTCAGACTAGTAGCGCCAAACGCGATGGCGGTGGTGCTACGTCCAAGCGCCACAAGAAGGTGGGCGAAGGCAGTAGCTCGGGCCGTGAGGCAGTAAAGCGTCAGGCTAGTGCGAACTGCACGCTCAACCGCAACTGTGCTCTGCTGGATGGCGCCCCCCCCCTCTCTGTGCTTGCGGAGCCGTGTGGTATGTCTATGTTTATTTTTTTTGTTTGTGTTTGTGTTGTGTTTTGTGTGTTGTAATCTGATATGTGTGACATGATCGCGCTGTGTAGGCGACCCGAACTGCGCTCGCAGCCAGCGCGCGATGGCTGAGTATAACAAGAATTACATGAAGCTGCTTGAGGGTAAGGACAAGAAGAAATTACAGAATGATGAGAAGTCCAATGAATCAGACTCAGAGGATTTCAAATAGAGGAAGTTATATTTGTGTGGTAGTAGAGTAGACGTTATATAGGACGCTATACTTTGTACCTACGTTTGGGATATTTTTTGTTTTTTTTTCCTACGCTGACATGGTACGACATTCGGGTCCAGAAGAGCGAAGAACAGGCATGGAGAGAGCAGACTCGTGTTGCTCGGCCCAGCATGCCCTAGGAGTACCATTGTGTACCTCTGTTTATTTAATCGCAAATAAATTCTCTTTGTGCTCAACGGTTAGGTGTTTGTAGTGTGTGTAGTAGTTGACGCAGCTGTGCTTGTTTATTTGCTTGAGACTCAAAACGTATTACCAGCAGCAGCTGCTTGTTGTTGTGTCGATCTATCTTGAGCGGGTCTGCGTTCACTATATCGAAGCCAGCACATTTCTCGTTGGCCGGAGGGTGAAGTGGCAGTATTTCTTTTTTGTGGGGAGACAGTTTTGTGGTTTGGAGACAATCACCGTGTGTGGGATAGCATCGCTGCTGTACAGTGACTTCATGGGGTCCTTTATTCTCGATGGAAATGTAAATGTTGTGGTCTGGTAGGTTGGGGATGGTGTAGGTATAGACGTCTGGGTGTTGTGGTACTATCGAAATATTCATCATCGTCGCGTGCGTTGGGTTTTGAAGTTCCGTATCTTCTATGTGGAATAGCTCGATGTAAGGAATAAGATTGCTGAAGGGATTTGTCTTTGTCCATTCAGCTGTCATCGGAAGATGCATATACGTGCTATATATTCGTGTGCTGTATTCTGTTTCTGCGTTCTGTTCTTGGATGTTGAGTAGTGTATTATATATGAGAATTTGCGGGCAGAGGGTGTCCACAAACTCTCGCGAACATAGCGTTGGGTCTATAAATAAAGAGGACTTTCTATTGAAAGCAACAGAAAAATTCCACGCAACTCACCACAAAGTCCTGAAAAAAAAATAAAAAAGGAAAGGCGAATCTTTCATGGTGAAAAGAGCGACTCAGGAATTTTTCGCTGAGAATGCGGAGATGGTGCAGGCAGTGCTCTGGGATGAACACAAGGCTGAGCTGGCGCAAGTCATTTTTGACTTTGCCGTGCCGCTGGAGGGAAGCCGTTCTTTTGTAGACCTTGTAGAGGAACGGCGTGGTGTGAATGGACGAGAGCTGGTTGCGAAGGAAGCGATCAAGACCTTCACCTTTGCGCCTGTGCCGAAGGTTCGCCTGGTGCAGACGGAGGACGCACTGCATGCACTTGACGTTGAATTTGATGAGTTTGTGCGTACAAATGTTCCGGAGATCCTCGGCTTTCCTTCGCTGTTTTCGCTTCTGGTGCAGGAGCAGCAGGTGCCACACGGCAGCGACATGTGTTTGTATGTGGGTGTGTTTCTGAGGTGCGGTCTGTTGGAGCATCCTATCGTTGCGCATCTGATGGACTTCGATGCCTTTGATGAGGATTATGTAACGGACACGCTCAAGCGCATGATGCTTGGCGACGTTCTTTGGCTGCATTTTTGGATTGAGAAGCTTGACGGTGTTTTTGCGGCTGATACGATATGGAGGACGCTGAGCTTTATTCTGTCGCATTCGTTTCTGAACGACCGTAATACGCTCACTTTCAGCCTGTTCTGTCTTGCCAATTGTCCGAAAGAGAGGTGGGACTGGTACGTTGCCGGGTCCGACGAGGCGCATCCACCTGTCTGTTCTAAGGTGAGTGGACGTGGGCTGGACGTTCTGCTTGGGAACTTCGAAGAGGTTGCACCGTGGGGCAGGTGTGTTATTTGTGACGTCTTTACACGAAATACTCTATGGATGTTCTAATATTGCCTCGCTCTGGCACAGACAGACGATTGTTGCGCCCGGTCAGATTCCCGCGGACGATTGTGTGCTCTTCACGAAGGACGTCGCAACGGGTGAAGCAATCGAATTGGACTACGGACTCGATTACATGCTGCCACAGGAGCAACAGATTCACAAGTACGAGGGAAGTGAAATCGGTCGCCTGATGCATGCGGTAATGAAGCAGTTTGACACGCGCGTGACAAGTGCTTTCGAGAGGTTCATGCTTAGTGGATCGTAGAGTTATTTATTTTATGCGGAAAGGAATATGATTCTTTTCCAGAATTATTTCATTTGGAGTTTATTAAATTCGAAAGATTTTTGTTGTATCAATACAGTGTCTTCACATGAAAGGATCAAGCATTTGTGTTTCAGTTTACTGAGTCAAACATGGGAAGTTGCATAAAGTCATGGATTTCCTCCACCGACCAGGCGATGTCATGCGGGTCATCTTTTTCTTGCCAGAGGTCTAGGTTGGCGGGGTCGGTTGTGTTGCCTGTGGTCTTCTGGCTGTCTGTCATGTAGCATCGGGAACTGTTCATTCGCTCGGCAGCGAGTTGCGCTTCGAGCTGGGCAATCTTCTTGGCATTCTCGGTGTGCTGCTGGGCGATGTACTTGTGCTGCCTGGCGTTGGTTTCTAGTGCTATGGCAAGAAGTGTGGATGTTTCTTGGACGTGAAGTGAGACCATGTGCTCGGTCTCGTCCTTGTACTTCACAACTGACTCCGCCATGGCCTCGGTGTATTTGGAAAACGCTTGAGTCGTGAGACGGATAGTTTGCTGTTTGTGGTCTTCGATCTCTTGCTGTGCGATGCTCAGCGGGACTTGCATGTGCATTGGAGGAAATGTGCGGGACATGGCCTTTTTGGGTGATCCTGCGCGGGAGTTCCTAACTTCTTCTTCAGAAGTGTGATTCCAGGCTGTGATTCTTGAAATGCATTTTATGTAAAGTAAAGTCTATTCGATTTGTGTCGTTTGGCCTCAGTGTACATAGCGAAACGTCACAATATTTTACATGTAGCGAAACGATACGTTTTAATTTGACCGAATCCGAAGAGACAAAAACGTGACAGGCAAATGGAACTTTGTGCCAGTTAGCGTTCCATACCACCAAATATAAGAATTCACATTCTGCATCACAGAAACTGAGACCGCATGGCACGCACGAAACAGGTGGCGCGTTTTTTCGGGGCAGGTGCAAGTGCGCCCAAGACGATGAATCCTGCATGCATGCGCAATTCTCCGTACATCCAGAAGTCCAAGACATACAAGACCAAGAAGCCCAAGGATAAGACGGGCAAGGCGAACAAGGCGGGAAAGACATGCGCTGACGAGAACTCTGAGGAGAATAAGACTGCCGTGGACCTTCCGACGCGCTGCAAGAGCGAAGAAGAGTGCAAGTGTTGGATTTCGTGCTTCCATGTTTCGTCATCTGAGGCCGAGGAGGACTCGGAGTGTGAGGAGAACGAAAATTGTGAGGCAGATGAAGAAGGGAAGAAGTTTGAGGACGAATAAGTAGTGGACTATGACGTGAGTGATTTTTTCGGTCTATCTGTTTATTGAATAAACATGTAAAGACCGCCTGAAATGTCAAGACGCTCTGTGAAATGAGATGTATCAGTCGAACACACCCACGACCTGCACGTTTTGTATTTCGTACTTTTCGATTAGCTCCATTGCGTTGTTCACACGAGACGTCCTTTCAACTGGGTCGCGATGAAAGACGACGAGTGTCAACTTTTCCTTGGAACGTGTGGCGAGCAGGTACTGCCCCTGATCGAGCGTGAGCCTGAGACTCATGTAGGTCGATTCCTTTTCGGAAGGGAGGATAATGCGATTGACCCTGCTGTTGGGGTGTGCGAACTTCGTAATGAGGGCATCCGGTCTGTGTTTGTTGTGGGCGCGGTATGCGTTGAGGTCGACGGTGGTGAGATAAGGCAGCCTGTCGTTTGAAAACATAACTGCGATGGCGGCTTCGTTGAACGAAGCCATGGCCGGAGAGATCCTGCCGGCAAGGCGAAGCGAGATGAGGCTTCGGGGTAGAAGGTAGAGAAGGTGGTTGCTCCCGAACGGGTCAGCTGGTGTCGTAAGTTGCGGGTCGTACCAGAAGGCAGAGAACGAGAGGTGCTCGAGGTTGTACATGTAGCGGATGGCCTCTTGGGCTTTAAGCGAGAATATCTTATGAGTTACCCATATGCACGACATATTGAGGGTGAGATGCCTTGTCTCGTAGCACATTCTGACACTGTCGAGGAAAGAGCTGACGAGGGACAGCGACGGTGTTGTAAGATCAAGGCGCATGACTTGTATGGTATACGAGTGGGCGAATATAACACCGTCGTAGAAGTCAAAAAACGAGTCGACCAGGCGAGAATTGGTCGCGTGGTCCCTGGAAGAGCGGAAGGGTGCATCGACTGTAACGCCGATGACGGTGTAAACGTTCGGGTACCAGGTCATGAAGCGATCATAAGATGCCTTGATCTTAGCAAATTCTACACCTTCGCGGTCTTCGATGGACGGGGAGCGGATGTGGATTGCTTTGGGCTTCAAGCGTCCGCTGAAGACCAGGGCTGCGAGCTCCTTGCAGCCAAGGGCGACGAGGCGGGGTAGGACGTGGTTGAAGTATGTGTGTTTGCAATCGGAGAGGAGACAGATGATGTCGACGAGAGTCGCGTTGATTGCTGCAAGCTTTTGCTTTTTTGCGTGGCGAGTCAGCATGGCGTGTGTGTTCGGAAAGAGTCTCCGCTCTTTCCTTTAAAAAATGAAATTTAAAGGTGTCTCTTCGCATTTGCGGGAAAGGAATTTTTGAATGCCCCTTCGCATTTGCGGGACGCGGGGCGATTGTTCGCGAGTTGAGAATCGTATTTAAGAAGTGGACCTGGGACTGCTCGATACAAGTATGGTCGAATTGAGCATGTTGAATGTTTCTGAGTTTGAGAATCACAAGGAGGAATGGCGTGTCGCAGAGCAGTGGTTTCATGACAACAAGGAATTGAGCACCCGAGTGAATTCGTCCGATGGAAAGTTTTTGCTTGGTGTCTTCACGGTCGGGGCGAGTGGGACAATGGAGTTGTTCAGTGAGGTGCTAATCTATCACACTGACAAGATCATTATTTCCCTTAAGAGGTATTGCAAGAGGCAGAAAATGAATTACTCTAGCTACAACTGGCTGTATGCTTCCCCTGACGTCAAGGACTTTCCGGAAGAGATGGACACGCCCCAGTCGTTGGGGTGGCCTAGCAGCGGTTGTGCCGTCATTTCTTGCATTTTGTGCACTGAATTCCAGGACAAGGGTTTCGGCAATGTGCCAAGGCCTGTTACTCACGGGAAAATGCCGAGGGTGAGGATGCAGATCGATGTGCGCCGAGCGCCGTATGCGCGCGCTTCGGCTGATTGCGCGGTTCCTATGTGCCCCTGGGTGTCGGTCAGACGTACCTAGACTTGTGTGTTTGTTATTTTTATTGAATAAACGAACTTTAAATGAGAATCTTGTTAAGCACTTTCTTTTGTTTTGCGTTTCCCAAGAAGCTTTTGGTGCTGTGCTGCTTGGGCTTCTTCATTCCCTTGACATCTCACGATTTGCCCGACCCTGAGCACGACGAGGTCGTCGTCGTTGGTCGTAAGGAAAGGAAACCGCGCTTTGTTCTCGGGCAGCGCGTTGAGGCGCTTGACGGTCGTACAGAGGGTGTCGTCGTCTAGGCGTACACAGAAGAAGAAGCCGGGTGCCTTGATGATGCGACAGATGACACCGGGCTTCCCGACGAACTCACTATAGGCCTTCAGGGTCTGCTTAACGTGGACCTTGTGACCGACCTTGAACAACGAGTGGAAGTCGACACGCATGTAGCCGGCCGGAAGTGCCGATGGAGATACGGTTGGAGGTACGACCAGAGGTTTCGCAAGAGCTGCCGCCGCGGCGTTCTGGACGCTAGCGACGTACTGAAGTCTGAGCTTGAGTGCTGCGGAGGAAGCTGTCGCGAGGGCTGCGGCAGCAGCGGCGGGTAGAGGTATTGGCGGGACGGCGTTAGTGGCAGCGGCAGCGGCGTTGGCTCTTGAGTGCTTGATGAGGACCGCGATGTCCGGGTGTACGATACGGACGAACTCGCGGTGGTGGAATAGGAATTGACACTCAAACATGTAGCGCATAGTCACACGGTAGGTCGCGAGCATCTGATTCTCTTTTGAGGCACAGAGGATGGTTTCTTCGGGGTTCTTTAGTGTGAGGATCTCTTTGCCCGTATCGTCGACGCCGAAATCGAGCTGGTCTTCAGAACCGAGCGAGGTTGGACCCTGGAGCATCTCGACAACGAAGAAGACCTGACGGGCGTCTTGGTACGGCTTCGAGTAGCCGAGGGCCTCCCAGACGACGGGCGAGGAGTATATGCCCTTACCAAACTTGGCGCGCCTACCAGCCGAGGCCTTGAATCCTACGGTTTCGATGGACTTGGCGCCCTCTAGAGAGGTGCCGTGGTAGACCGTGCGCGTTGCGTCGATACCGTAGTTCTCGGCAAAGGACCGCTGCATTTTGTAGTGTTGCTTGTTCATGACGCGCGTGACTGTCTCGACGGAGTGGTTGCTGTTGAAGGCAATCTGCTTCATGAGCTGCTTCGAGTCGCTAAGGCCATGCTCGTGCAAGGCAAAAGCGTCACGGAGGACACGACACAGCTCTTTCTCGTACTTGTCGTTGTTGTTGGTGCTGTATCGATCAAAGAGTGTCGTCTCACTGCGATTTTCGGTCATGGCGGCGTATCTCGAGCTGAGGGTGTGCTGGTCCTCTGGAATTGGCTGAGTGTCGACAATCTTTTTCTCTTCGTCTTGTACTTCGTCGATGTCGGGGAATATGGGCGGGTCATCCGCGTCGCAGTCCCACGAGGGCTGGAAGTTTGGAGGATTGGAGCTTGAGATCAGAGTCTTTTTGGCAAGTACATGCTTCGAGAGGACGTGGTTGGCGAGGACATCGGGCGACTGCTTGCGCTGAGGACGCGTGGACATTGGTGGCATGCTCGTGGTTTTCGTGTGAAGAATATACTTTTTATAGACTCACTCGTGAAAAAATTTGGAATGATTCGGTTTACCCGCAAAATTGCGAAGAGACATCAAAATTACTCCTGTGAAAGGTCACAAATTAAGAAAAAAAAGTGTTCGCGAGTGAAGTCTATAAATATGTAACAGAGACGACCACTGAGTAGGCGAGCCACGAAATATAAAGCATGTCAAGGCCCAAGCGCGAGTCTACACACTACAATCTTGTGAGCGACGCGCGCAAGCTCGCTGCAGAGCGCGTGGACTTTTCCGTTGACCACGCGCGCGTTTTTGCTTTGTACGTATGTCTTCATCACAACAATCTTGTGGTGAAGAAGGATGGAAAATCCGAGAAGACTGCAGAGGCGCCGCCGCTTCTCGCGCGTGAGATTTTGGAGATGATCATGTCGCACTTCGGATATTCCGTGTTTGATGTTCTCGAGGCCAGACAGCGTGAAGTTTTCTTCGTGAATGTGAAGGAGCTTGGGTCTAAGGAGAAGTTTGCCCGGCAACTTATGTTCAAGGCATTTCCGGGCATCGGCGCGATGGACCAGGGATACAGGTACCATGACATGATGGATATGAGTTCGTACAAGAACGGTCGATTGTCGGTGTTTGTCGAGCAGCGCGTGAGGATGGACACCTCCAAGAAAGGCGAGTCGTTGCTCTGGAATGTGTTTGTTGATTTTAACAAGGTATTTTTGTCTGAGAAACGCGGGTCTACTATCGATGTTCCCGAGACGGCTATCATTGTCTACACGAATGTGCGCAAGCTCAAGGAATACCTGAAGCTGAGTGATGCGCGCGTCCAAGAGATGGTCTCTTTCAGGCTCAAGGGCGAGATCAGGGACGCAGGAAGACTCATCCGCTTCAAGTCGACAAGTAAGGGCGTAGACAGTGACCTTGGTTTCGACGTGGTTATTGGCACGCCGTACGTCTCTGGTCGGCAGCTCGACGCGCACGCTGGCTTTGCTGTTGGGGATAGGGTGTTGCTGGAGAAATGCTACAAGGCGTACGAGGCTTTTGCTGTAGGACGTGAGGGTGTGATTCGTGATATCCGCATGTACTCTTTCGCGGTGTACTTCGTCGAGTTTGGCGATGAGGATGAATCGATCTCGAAGCAGGTGATCCAGGCTCACAAGAAACGTCCCGGTCTGACTCTTATGCACGAGGGTCAGCTCGAGCATCATGTTGGGTGTCAGTGGTTCCATATTAAGATGGTGTGTGGTGGCGCGGGTGGTGTGGGTAGTGGTCCATAAATGGGTGGTGTAGTGTATTGGATTTTGATTTTGTTTTCAATAAAAAAACACGACTAACGAACCGTCAATCCCCGCAAGTGATGTCTATAAAAGCGGATGAGACACAAACATTCACATATTCACAGAACCACTATATCAGACACGCGATTTTTCTCTCGTAGAATATGTGGTCTCGCTATCCCGAGAAGCTATTATGTCCTCCTTGGAACAATGACGACTACGACCTCGCTCTTCACGAATACAACAAGAATCCACCGCATCTGCCTGAAGAGACTGAGGAGGAAATTGAGGAGGAGATTGGGAAGCTGAAAGAGGGACTCAAAAAGCTCGGTCTCTTTGAGGACATACAGAAACTTTTGGATAATGGTGTGTTGAGTCGGCATAAGCTTGTGACGTTGGAGGCAGCAGATATCCAAAGACTCGGGCTTGAGGGAAATCTTGAGCAGTACAAGTCTCTGTACGGACCGGCACTGGAGGAGTGTTCGTGCGACTCGAGAGATTGTGAACTTTTTGGAACATTCACTCACGAGTACCTTGTCAAATGCCTTGAACGGGCTAAAAGGTGGCGAGACAAACGCGATAAGAAAGAGAAAGAGCAAGAAATGCATGAATTGATATTCAACAATCGAAAGCTCGAGGTGAGTTTGTGGCGTTGTAGGCGAGATAATCGAGTGATTTTGCTTTTATATTAAAGGCGATTTAGAAACTGAAATGTGTCTGCACTCGGTGTTTCAGCGCGGGCCTGGGAAGAAGAGAGTATGGAGCGATCCGCAGATGTATACGCACGCGGCACTTCTGCCTGGAATTTTCATCGCTTCGATTCGCGAGCCGCCGATTCTCGAGCTTGTGGTGCTACAGGGTATCGTGTGTGTCCTGTCGCTAATCTGGCACCGTAACCACGAGCACGAGGACGCCTTTGCCAAGATCGAACATTTCTTTGCACATGGACTCTTTGCGTACGGGCTGTCGCAGACTCTGTTTAGTCCGGGGCTGTTGCCTTTGTTGATGAACATTACATGCGCGTTTGTGACATCGACAGTGTACGTGGTGACGTACGACAACAGGGCACTATGGGAGAGGTGGCATGCGATAGGTCTTCATGTGGTTCCAGGGCTCTGGTCGGTGGTCATCGCGTCGATGCACGAGCGCTTTCTGTTTTAGAGATAGGCTGGTTTGAGACGGTCTCTTTTGATACGTGTGAAGTAGACTCTATTTCGGCAAAGCATTTGTCGAGGTGGTCGTGGAACTGACACCAGTAGCAATTGGTTTTGATTTGTATGTTTCTGTCTCTGCGACATGAACAACAGAGATCTGGTGGTCGGGCGGGTGGCGTGTCGTCCATGTCTGGTGTGACTCTTCGAATGTGGCTCTTCGAATGTGGCTCTTAAGATGTGACTCTTCGCGAAATTTGAACGTGACTCTTCGAGCACGACTTCTCGTTTTTGAGAATAAATCTGTAAAAAATAACTTTTTGGTTTAGTGTGTGGAGTCCAATTTCCATTAAGCATAACATGCCAGAAAAAGGACTATCAAAGGAAGAACTGTCGTGGGTGCTCACGCTGAACGTAGACGCGCTTGAGGCGAATTCGTCGGCGCAACCGAGTCTCATGTCGCCGACGTGGAAGACGGCGCCGAGCTCGCCGAGCTGGATCGTGTCGAGCGAGGCGAGCGCATCTAGCCCTCCACACTCGCCGACGATGACGAGCGCGTCGAGCCCGCCAGTGTGGAAAGACTTGCCTTTGATTCCACCAAGCAAAGAGTTGAAGGCACGCGAAAGACGCGTGAGGAACAGACAGCATGCAAAAATTTCCCGTGAGAGAAAGAAAGAATATGAGCAGGTGATGCAGGCTCGAGTTGCCGAGATTGAGCGGGAGAACGCGGCTCTACGGGCAGAGTTGGAGCGCGAGCTTCAAGACAACCGGCGACTGAAGGAAGAGCTGGAGCTGGACATGTACGAGTGCGTGTGGACGTGATTATGTTGGTGATTATTTTATGGTGTTTATTCAATAAACACGATGTTCTTGTGACAGAATATGCATGTGTAGAGACATCATGCTGAGTGTCTACACGAGATAGAGGTTTATGAGAGTTGAATAGATGCTGGACACGTGGGAGGAAGACGCCACTGCGGATATCTCGGACTTTGAGGTGATGCTTGACGAGTTGGTGCGGCTGGAAGACCCTTATGCGGACGTAGAGACTGTGCCGCGAGTGCATTACATGCGTCAGGTGGTGTTTGAGTGTCTCGAGCCGCTATATCGTGAGGCACCAGTGTCGCACTTACGGTGGCGGATACGGTGTTTGCTGGACACACTACTCGTGAGCCAGACACTGCATATGTGCGAGGACGACCTCCGGCAGTTCTGTGTGTGGCGAGCGGGGCGGTTGTCTCCAGAGCAGCGGCGTAATAGCCAAGTGTTTGTGGAAATGGCGCGAAGATATTATGCGGATTTTGGTGTGGCTCCTCGCGTTTGAGGTGTCGTGACCATTCGTTGTTTTTCGAATCGACACACGTTTTTTTTTTGTTCGTGTCGATAGAATCGCGCAAGGTGGCTGGAAATTGCATCTCTACCGCGGCACATAAACTGTTGAATCTATATAAATGATATGTCTTAGTGATTGTATCCAAACGTTACAATGAGCATCTCATTCGATTCACCTATTATCACATTCGGCGACACAAGGCTGACCAAAGTCGAACTCGATTCGACGGAGGCCGAAAACATCATGCGGCATCTCTACTACTTTAAAAATGCTTCCTCTATCGAAGATTTTGAGAAGTCGTACAACCTGAGAGCGAAGTCGATATACGCGGTCGAAAACGAATTTATGAAAACTATATGGGAAGGGGTATGCAAGGGTTGGAACCAGAAGGGATTCGACAAAGAGTACATCCTACATGGAACGCAAGAAAAATTCCTGCCGACTATCTTTGAGGCTGGGTTAGACCATGCCTTCAGCAAACGCGCCCTTATCGGTACAGGAGTCTATGGCTCTCCCGACATCATGACGGCGATGGCGTATGGACTTAACATCGTAGTGTGTGAAGTTTTCTACGGTAGAATTGGCGCAGGGAAAGGAGAAGAAGATGTTTCCCCTCTCAAACTAGGCTACCACACCACAACAGCCGAGAATGGTAAAATCGTATGTTTCGGCAACCCACGTTACCAGATGTATCCGATTGCCCTCGTTAGACTCGAGAGGCACTGGGGGAAACCCAGGGATCCGGTGGCGGGTGGTGCGGCGGCGAGTATCAAGGCTCCGGTGGTTCCGGTAGCTCAGCTGGCTGCTGTTCCTGCTGCGGGTCTCTCTGGCTTCGGACAGGCTCTCGCGTCGAACGCCCCGTTGGTAGGCAGTGGTGCGTCGAGCGGCGCTGGTGGCGCTTCTGGCGCTGGAGGCGCTTCTGGTGCTTCTGGCGCTTCTGGTGCTTCTGGCGCTTCTGGTGCTTCTGGCGCTTCTGGTGCTTCTGGCGCTTCTGGCGCTGGCGGCGCAGCGGGAACCCCTCCGATAGCTATACCACGATGGGTGCAAATGCAATTTCACCCTCTTGGCTGGAAGCACTCAGGCCGTCATTCGAAACCTGGTGATAAAGTGTGCGTGGAGCAGCGTGGTGCTCCCGGTGGTACTACCGGTGAAATCTCAAAGATACTGGACGCCGACGAATCGAAGAACCATGCTGAGATCGTGCACTTGGTGCACGTTAATTCGAAAGCGTCCGCCGTCGTCAGAATGCTGGATCCAGTACAGCTCGCTAAAATCACCCAAGCGAATAAAAACAAAAGGATTAAGGCTGGCCAGAACAATAAGAATACACGTCCTCGTGACCGATACGGCCACGATCCATTGGACTTAATTACGGATCAAAACGGCAAAGGAAGTTGCATTGTGTACGACGATATGATTATTGTCCCTTTGAATCATGTGTGGCCGCTTGGAGGCTCCGGTCCTGCACTAGTGTCCAATGGTGCGACGTCGAGCGCCCAGGCCCCGCCGGCGAGCATGAAGGCTCCTTTGCCCGAGATTTCAGCCGTCAACGTGGTGAAGGAAAACACGATACGTCCCGCTGCTCAGGGCAGCAAGCTGCATGCCATGGCGCAGAAGAAGTTGTCTACGAATGCGACTGTGGCTGTCGAAGCTCCAGTGCCTCAGGCGACTAAAACGATGGCTGGAGCAGCCCAATCGCCTGCGCCAGTCACGGGCGTGCAGGACAAGGGCAAGGGCCCAGCGATAGAGGTTATCGAGATTTCGGATAGTGACGACGACAATACGGGTAGTCCTCTTAAAAGGGCTCGTACGGGTGACGTGTGAGGTGGGGTTGTGTGAGTTTCAGTCGTGAGAATCATTGTAATGTTTATTAAATAAACATTTTTTAGTGAATCTTTACGTTTGCGTGTCTAGCTCGTCGAGGAATTCAATAACCAATGCGCTGTGGCTTGGCCACCTGGGCAAGAGACGCGGCAATGTAGGCGTTCATTTTGGTCTCACGCTTGAGGTTACGCGGAAGGTGAGTGCATCCAAGTTGAGCCTTGAGGTTGTTGATGAGATGCTTCTCAATGTCCACGACAAGGGAGAAGAATTGAATATCCGGAATGACTGTCTGCGGGGCCGGCGTGCGCATATGAGCTTCAAAGAGCAGATGCTCGATCTGCGAGCTGCGGGCAGTGGCGTGGACAAGGGCATGGAGCCCGTCGTCGTTTTCTTCGGTATGGTTGTAATCATCGTGCAGGTATTGCATGGCGAATCTCTTTGGATACTTTGGTGATTCTTTCCTTTTTATAGGCGAATCTCGTAGATTCGCGAGTGTTTGGTTTGGTTTGTGATTTTTTTTTCTGTGATTTTTTCTTGACTCTTCACAAATTTTGACTGTTCGTCCATTGTGGCGGTTGGAACCCGAACGTTACGATTGGAATCATGGTATAAAAGACAAGGCATGATCGCACATGGCAAGGCAGGTCGACACTTGTGATCTGCATCTCTTGCTCGATGACTTGCTTAAGTTGGGCGCAGGCAAAACTGCGGCATTTTACAAGAGGAAGAAGAAAGATAAAGAGAAGACTAATGTAGATAGTAGCAAACAGCAACACGTTAGAATTACTCCGGCTACGAGCCAGAAGCGCAGTCTGAGCATCATTCTGCCTGAGTATGGATTCGGCGACATGGAGACAAAAGCGTGCGGGTATCTTTGTATAGACGAGCTGAATGCAATCGTGCGGGACTTGCAGGAAAGACACGGAAATGAAGGCCGTTTCAAACGTAGCCGAGAGTTCGTAGATTTTTTGAAGAGATCATGTAAAATTCCCGGTATGCCTCAGCCTGATGTTAAACGAAATTTGTTAGAAAAGTGCGGCAGTCCGACGAATGAAATCGCAGTTCTTAATTACAATTTCTGGGAGGACACGAGACGCATACTGCTGCCAGTGGAAAACGCAATCGTGCTCACATCTATAGCCACAGCCGGTAGCGGGGAGGAGGGCGAGTGGAACGTATGGTTTGATCTATTCCATCGAAAATATAACCAACTCACGTATGCAACAGTACTTGATTCCGGTGTAACTGGACGTAACAGTCACACTCCGACCAAGGGTGCTTCGTTGGTGAAGTATGACCAGTACGCACGGAAAGAGATGTGGGCGGCGTTGTCCGATCGTTTGTTTAAAGAACTGATAGAAGAGACTGACAAAAAAGGACCAACGTATAAGGACGCTGACTGGATCTTCCACTGGGGCTGCATCTCGCACTACGAGACACCGATCGCACGGTCGAAAAAGAACGTGGAGGGCTGGGGCCGTCACGAGCACTGGAATATGCTGATGTGTATTGCCATGGCGCGGCACGCGCTGGAGTGTTTGAGAGAAGGTGGAAACTTGGTGCTCAAGGTGCGCATGTTCGAGGCGACGGAGACGCTTGGGCTCGTGGCGGTGCTGTCGTGTGCGTTTCGCGAGGTCCGTCTGTACCCGAATTATCGGATGCAAGCAGAGTTCGTGAGCGTTGTGTGTGAAGGGTTTCTTGGAAACGAGAAAAAGTTCGTAAAGTTGGTAAAGTTGGTGAAGAATATCCTGAAAAACAGCACGTCGTACAAGGTGTTTGACATCTTCGACGCGCGGATTGTTGGTAATGTGACGTTCCAGAAGACGCTGAAACGCGCCTACGAGGTTCGAGAGGAGATGCGGCGAGACCACGACCGCGTCACTTACGTCATGATGCATATAATGTATTTGATTAACAGCGAAGAAAGTTTCGAGGATAAAAATCTCGATGCGATGCTCGATGCACTTGAGCAAGACCTTCCGTTCGAGATTGATAGTAAATGGAGACCTGGTATCATAAAGCAGGTTAGAGATTTTCAGAAAGTGATCAAACGTAACGACCGAGCAAACGACCGTTTGAAGCTAGCGAATTTTGTGAAAGATTTTGAACTCGATAAGTTTCGATAAAAGTATTTTTACTGCACTCATTGTATTTCATGTTTTAGTATTTATGTTGTATGGATATAACGCATGGATACAGATCATAAATTGTTATGCCTTCTGTCGACACTTCAGAGTATATTTCCACGTGATTCTCGACTTGGTTCGCGTGGTGGCAAAGCTGGCGTGTCTCGTTACAGAGTCCAAAACCAAGCACAAGCAGAAAGTGAGGAGGAGAGAGCGCAGAGGTTTACTGAAGAAGCTACTGACGAAATATACAGTCTATTGCAATATGAATGGAAAAGATACAAAAGAGTTCAATATCTACCAAAAGATTTAAAGCAAAGAAATATGTTACTAGAGTTCCTAAAAGAAGAGGCTATAGAACAGGTACAAAAATGGAGAAAACTACATAACGAAAACGAAAATTTATTCAAAAAAATACAAGCCAAAAACAAGCAAATTCAAATAGATAAACCAGTCGCTGTAAAAGCAAAATCCGATAGTCAAAGAAGATTGAAAGCTGCACAGAATGTACCACACAGGGGAGGATACACCCGTGCTCAACAAAAAGAACTGGACGATGCTATGGCAGATTACCAAAAATGTACAGACGCAGTCGACAAACTTAAATGGTCTGACCCAGAACAATTATATACGCAAGTATATTTAGATTGCAGACAAGAAAAAAACAGGCTCGAAGCGAGTGTGATAAACAAAAAGGATTATATTTTTGATTTGAGACGTAATGGAGAAAGCCGTGAAAGTATAAAGGGAGAAAAAATAGTGCTAGCTAATCTTAAAGAGAAATATTTTTTCCTGAAAAAAATACATGATGATATGTGGAATAAAGAGTTAAAAGAAATTGAGAAGGGCACTGCAAAAAGACGTTAAGGACGATGAAGATTGCAAAATGCCAAGAACAACACAGTAGCAGCTCCAAAATCAAATACCACTGATAACAAAAAGAAACTATTGGGAATCTTAGAGTCAAGTATAAATAAATATTTTAATATAAATCATCAGAGAATCTTTGTTATGCAGTTCTTGTCATTATATAATACAGTCCCAAATACTATATCAAGTGACAAAACAATTATTTTAAAACCAAACATACACAAGCCGAGAGCTTTTGCGGAATGGTTTGAGACGGCATGGGAAAATCTCTTTAAAACAATATATGGAGTAACATTAAGGTTGAAACTCGGCGAGGATCAATTTGAATATGCGAGTGACTTTATAGTGTGTGTGAACACAAACAGAATACTCACCACGTTACTGAGGAAAAATAATCTTAAAATGTGTTTTTTTGGTGATTTTTATGGCGGAACCGCTGTTTTGGGTCTAGCGGAACTTGTACCTGATGTTGCATGCATTGTATCTTTTCAAAATGAAACGGATAAAAATCGACTACGAATGAATATGGGTATTTTTTTTGATATTGCAAGTGAATATTTCCAACAAAAACAAATAGAACATAAATATAAGAATACACGTGTAATTCTAGAGCCAGAATCTTTTGCAGAATACAACTCAGAAGACACAAAAAGAAAAACTTTACAAGGCCCCTGCTCGTTACACAATAGACTGCCTTGGGAATTTATGAAATGGTGTCCGGAAAATTTCATATTTGATGTGATACATTTCGAAGTACCATGGAATTTGCATGTTCAGGAAGATATGTTAGCACTCAAAGAAAAAATGGAGAAGAGAACCCAAGAGGAAAATTTCAATATGCCATTCGAGCCGTTCGAGAACGACTTGAAGTTTTTTGAAAATGAGGCTTCTCATTTCGATACACTCAAAAATATGGACTCGTTCTTCTTACGCGACATGGAAAAAAGAAACATAACGAGTAATTTCATTGTTGTTAATATCAGAGGAGAACTAACTGCTCTGGAATGGAATCGATTGCATGACAGTGGATCTCTACTTACAAAAAAATACCAAGTCAGATTTCAGATCGAACAATTTCCAAATGAAAGAATCGAGAGATTGAAATATAATCCCGAGACTAAAGAGTTCGACCGATTAATAGAAAAGCTCGATCTTCCCGGAAACAAGCCCATGCAAGAGGCCAAAGATGTGAATGGCGGAATACGAGGTAAGATTATGGTTGTCATTTTTCAGAAATCTGATTCTGGAAAATTCTACGACTTAGATTCTACGTGTACGAAGATACCATACAAAGGCCTATACGAAAAATGGTATGGAACATACATGAACACTCGCGACTCAGCTAAACATGGACTTTTTGTCGACAAACGTACACACGAACCGTTATGTGAAAGAATAAAGAGAGGACCTTCGAAAGTACGTATATTTACGGAAGACGGAACAGGACATTCGAATGTATTGAATTTGCCGGATGAGTACTGCACCAAGATCCCTGCAAGAAAACGAAGAATACAGGTACAAATTGAAGATCTAGAGCTTCTGCTACGAGAATGTAAGTTGTTTGTGAAAGAGATAAAATCGGGCATTTCAATACCACCGGAGAGATTAAAGAGAATAATGAAGTATATTGCCCATGGTGAATATTCATACAAGTACAATGATTGTTGTATATCTCAAGCCGAGGTGAAAGACACAGCGGAAAGAAAGAAGTTCGGACATGATTTGATTCTTCGGAAAACAGAACTGTATCACGAAGTGCATCACATCATGAGAGCGATTGAAAAACACTGTCACTGGGAAATGGAGGCTGTAGTCAAACATCCTGATAAATACGAACCACTACCTGTAGTGCCAGATGCATATAAAAGAGAACACCGGATATCCAACATGAAGTACAGTATAAACAATCAGAAAAAAATTGGGCGTACGATGAATTCTATTCAGCAATTCAGTATCGAGTCGAAACCGATGACGCTTGGCGGCAGCGCACATTGTTATGACGAGGATTACGATTCAGAAGACGATTGGGATGACATTTTTGGTAATGATGAAGATCCGTTAGATGACCTTGATCAACAGGATCAAGCTCTTGATTGGCAGGAACGATTCCAAAATGAGTTTGACGATAAACAGAATGCAATCGAGCAATCGAAAAACGACAGAAGAGATTGGGAAGGGGGTCACGACTCAAGAACTTCCAGTAAAGGAACTTCAAAGAATCGTGGAAGTACAGATAAAAGTGAATTATACGACTTCGATCCTTCAAGCGGAAATGGCGATAGCGGTCCTGTAGGACCCCTCAGGCATCCTCCTAAACCAGACGCACAAGGAATGACAGAGGTAAGACATAAAAATGGTCGTGGCGAGACTTCCGATAGGGTGTACAGGGAACTAAGGAAACGTGAATTTTTGAGAAGTTCAGAAGGACATTATTGGCAACTTATAAGAAATTTGGGCTTCCATCCATCTGATTTACCAGGATTTGATACGTTGTCATTCGAAGAGTTGTATGCAGTAGCATGTGACGAAATGAAGCGCAGAGAGAAAACAGATCCGCAATTTTACTATAGTCATATGCTTCAGGAAATAGGAATTAACCCAAGGATAATACATGAGTGGGCTGTAGAGAAACGTGATTTAAAGCAGTTGTACTTAGACTTCAAAAAACAAGAACTAAAAGAGTTTCGGGAAGAGGAAAATAAAAAAAAAAAAGAGGAGCAGACAAATAGAAAACAGTCGCAGCAAGACGCTAATTGGGCGATACAGAACGAAGAATCGGAATCATACTATAAAAAAGAATGTGAGATACACGGTGTTTCATTTGACCTTGACGAGTATAAAGGTAAAAGTTATAAAGAAATTTACTTAATGTGGGCAAAAGCAAATCAATTCATCGCCAAACCGTATAACCCAAATCAGACTCCAGAATCGTCGGAGACAGTTTCATCGAGAAAACAAAAACAAAAACAAGACAAGGATAACAAGTCTAACAGCCATCACGAACCACAGGAAATAGGTCCCCTACAACCAACTTGGGCAACAACAAAAAAAGAAAGTGTGTGGAGTGGAGGCAAAGGAAAAGCACATGAAAGTGGACCCAAGTCGGTAGTATTTCCACATGAAAATGAAAGAGAACGACCGATAGAGGAGACACGCGGCCACGGCCAAAAAAGTCGCGTTTTTCGAGACCAATCAACAGGAAGGTCGAATTACATTCCTAGTTATATTCCATATTACGACAGACATCAAGATAAAGATTTTCTTTCTTTCATGAAGAAACTAAAAGAGGACTGGAAAGCACAAGAAGAAAATCCAAAAGCAGCATGGCATGATTATGTAGAGAGGAAAAAAAAAGAAGACCGTGTCCAATCCGCGTCAGAAGACAGATTGCGTGGACGGGATACACGTCCCGAACCTGCGTACGATAGAACTCAGCCTTCGTATCAACGAGATAAACGTCCTGAAACCGCGTTACAAGAACCTGAAGTGGATAAACCTGAAAATGTTGCTGATTGCAAGTGGTATGACAATTTCGCCGAATTTGTTAAACGTAATATTGAGATATTCGGGTTTACTACATCTCAAATAGCAATGGCGAATAAAGTTTTCATTAGACCAATCAATATACGGGATACAGTAGAATTGTTTTATTTCGACAAAGAATATGGTCTGCAAAATTGTGATTTAGACTCCGTTCATAGAGATCGGATTATTGCCTTGATTGAAAGAATACAGAAGATAAAAATTTTCAAAAAATACGCGAGAAGTATTCTTGGAAAAAAACCTGATATTGTTGCTGGATGCACGTGGTACGATGGATTCGAAGAATTTGTTATTAATAATCTGGATAAATTCGGGTTTTCTACGGCGAACGAAGCATTGGAAAACTTCGTAGATCCTATGGAACTTAGAGAAACAACACAATTGTACAATTTCGACGAAGAATATGATTTCAATCTTTGTGATATTCCACCAGATCAAGAAAGCAGAATTAGTTCATTGATTCTCCAAATAATTAATGATCGTGAATTCCAAAGATATGCGAGATTTGAGCGGAAACAATACAAGACACCTGAGGAGATCAGAGAATCAAGAAAAAGGATTAGGGAAGCTGAATTAATTCGATTGAAGGACAGTGGTCCTGTAGATAATAGGTCGTAGGAATGGACGCCTCACGGGAATGTATCAAAACCAGCTGATGACGACAAAGCCAGTGAGTCAGCTTTTTGGGATGATAGTGACTAAGATGATATTATCGATAGCTAAATATCACTTCAAACACTATATATGACACACGACACAGGGGAATCCTAGTGATGCCTGTCATCACATTTTGTCCGATGTGTGTTAAACACGGTAATTATTCCTGGTCGAAAATCAAACTGTGTGACGACCACAGGAAAAAGATTGACGAACACAGGATTCTTCGAACGCCTTTTCAAGATTTCTTCGGATACAAGGATGGATCGGAGACGTCGGACTCGACATGGAAGACTTCCTTTGAAAAGAGTGTACAGCTCAAATTGAGCAAAACATTCTACGAAGATAATTACAAACCTTTTGTGCCGATGAAGACCTTTGGGGACTTTAAGAAACGTTTTGAAGCAGAGGTACCGCGCGAGGTTCGCAAAAAAATGGAAAAATATCTAGATGAAAGTAAGGAAATTTCAATCGTTATGGACCAAAAGAGCTCTGATACGCAAGACATTTTTGATTATTTGTGGGATAAGGTTACGGACCGGGTTTGCGAGCTTATGTCTGCAATTTCCCTCGAAGATCCACTCGATGTCGTTGTTCATGACATCGGCGAAAACGGAGGTTTTGACGAACGAAGCATGAGTGAGGACGAGTCCTTCGTGTGCAAAGGAAGTGGCATGCGCAAGCGTGTCATTCCTGACAGCGATGAGGATGAGCCTTCCAAGCTGACAGAAGCGGAGCTTCAAGAGCAGAAGGAGAAGCGCGCGAAGAAGCGTGCTGCCCGGGAGGCTGCGGAGGCGGCTGAGGCGGAGCAGGACGCGATTAACGACGCTCAGGATCAGAAGCACCGCGACGAGGTCAACGCGAAGCAGCAGAAGGTCGCTAGTGATATAACTAAGTCGGATGAAGCGATCGCGAAGACTTTGGCGATGGAACCGTCTGACGGTATCGACGAGTTCCTCGAAGACTGCATGAAGGCGTCATATGAGGACTTTTATGAAACTGATGATATTAAGCTCCTGGTACGTGTGGCAAATGAAGAACAAAGCCAGACCATGCGTACCTGGATTTCGATGTCTGAACAGACACGGTCGAACGCTGGAGTTGGTACGTTTGAACACCTTGTGAGAAAGCTTTTCTCCGTTCCTAGTTTTGTCGAGGACCAAGACATCGTGCGGGTAGTATTGGCGCATGTGATATCGAGCTTAGACTTCGACGCTGATAAATGGAAGTATGTCTTGTGCAGGTACTACGACGTTCCTTTTTTGGAGGGCGTAGATATCATGAGTAATGTTGAAATCATGATCAACTTCACCTACGCACGCAAGACCGAAGTGTACAGGTGGGTGATTGGCACCGAGTAGGTAGATGTCGATGCTTACACTCACACGAGATCCGAAACAAGGACATATTTTGATTGTTTATTTTTAAATAAACAACACCAATGATATTGTGCACTGCTAATCCTCTAGATCACAATCTGAATTATCCGGGTCGTCTGACTCTGCGTTAAGATCGATTTGACTTAGCTCTGCACGGTGTATGAACTTGCCTTTGAAAATGATATAGCCTGCTTGCTTTACTATTTCAACGACGTGATCGCTGAAGTGGTGCTGACACTCGGCGACGGTCAGAGCAGCGGGTCTCGTCTTGTCCGGCACAAGACTGTACGGCAACTGCAGGTCGGAGAAGTGGTTCATGAGCACGTTTCTGACGGGCTTGATTAAGGCATTGACTTCCGTGCGAGTGTAGGTGTGTCCGTTGAGCGGGGGCTTTTCGATGAGCTTGAGGCCGGTGCCGCCAACCCACAAGTACTTGGCACGGAGGTTCGCTATGAGAGTGTGTGGCTGTGGCAGCTCGTTGGTGAGTACGAGACCGCGATCGGGTCTTGCTGCCTTGTAGGCTTGCGAGGCAGCGCGAAGCTCGTTTTTGGCCTGGAGTTTGAGGGCATCGTTGCGTGTGGCGTTCTCGTAGCACCCGAGGCAGTAGCTTGGTTTTGAGTCGTCGAGGTTGTTGTAGAGGCCGAGGGTGTTGCTGCAGGTTTTGCATATGTATGTTCCACACTCTTGCATGTATCTAGTCCATGCTGGCGTGGCGCGCGAGAGGTTGAGGGTTGTAGTTGCGGTGTTTTGGGAAGGGGTAGCTGGTTTGAATTTGAGCTTCCAGGCTTCGAAGGCAATTCGCTTGAGGACATTGTCGTGCGCCTGGTCCCACCACCACGCGGCGTAGCTGGATTGCTTTTCCTTGCCACGACGCCATGTGTTGAGCAAGCCGAGTTTCTTCTGGCACATGAGGATACTTTCGCTGGCCTGCTCCTGTGCCGCCTGGTCCGGTGCTTCCTCGTCGCGTGCGTAGACGCCCTGCGCACAGTGGACACACACGTAGCGCGTGATTGGCATTCGGAGGAGCTCGGGTAGGGTCTCCTGACGAGCGCGCTGCTGAGCCAAAGTGCGCTGACGATACTTGAGCCATGCGTTGTGGCGCTTGAGCTTGGCTTGGAGGATGACGGCGTTGCTCTTCTTGGTGAGGAGGTAGTGGCGTTTTTTTTTGTGCTTTGTGATGAGCCGGGGAGAAGGTGTGCGGTTGTGGTTGGCAAACTTGGCGCTGGACGTTGAGGAGTTTGGCGAGCTTGGTGTTGAGGGTTCGAGCAAGTCGGCGGTTTCGGGTTCGTATTGCGAGGTGGTATATTGCGATTCCGTCTCTGTGATTTTGATATTTTGGACTTCAAAGACGGATTTCTGCATAGAAAAGATCGTGGCAAACATGTTTTCTGTGAATCGCTTCTCCTGTGAGGCTTTTATACATCGCTCGTCTATATGCGGCACCTCGTGTGGCGGCGTTCGCGGGTACACACGAGGCGCTAAATTAAGAAATGCGGGAAGAGAGCGTATAAAAGGGCGATGTGCATCGCGAATGCCAAACCCGCTGCCCGTGGCGTTAGTGAAGCAAGAGCTGGCGGTAAAGGAGAATGCGGTGGAGGAGGTTCTTCCGAACGACTTGGAGGAACAGGCGATGGACACGGTGAGCAAGGGGTGGAGCAAGGACCAGTGGATTAGTGGCGTGCTTGAGCGCGCGATCGGGATTGTTGCTCGTTCGGCGGAGAAGGGCGACCAGGATTTCCGGCTGGCACCGTGGTCGGACGTTCGGTACTCGGTGTCTGACGACAAGGAGCTCGGTGCGTTTTATGAGAAGACAGAGCATTTGCAGACGCGGTATCTAGGGAAATACTTTCCGTTGAAAAACATTGATGTGAAGCCGACAAACGGAGCTTTAATTCACGTGCAGGGCACGCAGAGGCCGGACAGCATCAGTGTGCTACGACTCACCGCTAATGGTACTGAAAAGAAGGTGTGTATATGCTTCGAAGGTGATGGCCACAACCTCGACGCGAAGAAGGCGAGTGGCATGTATTCATACGAGAAGATGTTTCAGGACGCGGCACTGTGTCACGATATGGATGCAGGTGTGCCTGCGATTTTCATCACGTCTGCGCTATTTAAGCATGATAAGGTAAAGTTTCAAACGTTCTCGGACTGGTCGGAGCAGTTTTTGAAAGAGCATGTGGTATTGGTCGAGCAGCTTCTGCAGTACATCACGGACAAGAACATTAGCTCGATACATCGAGAGTTGGAGCGAATCGACCGTGACATGGCAAACACGCGCGATTTTGACTTTTTCTGCTGGATCAATGCACAGGGCGACGGTGACGATGCAGCAAGCAATGAAGTGGAGTCTGATGTGCTAGAATGCTTCGACTTGATGCAAAGAAATTCGAGGTATCACTCAAGTGAATTCAAAAGCGTACTCGATTGGCGCGAAAATTTCTATGCGGTACAAGGTGACTGGGTAGATAACCGTATTAATCTTCAGCCAAATGCCCAGGGCAGCGGACTTGAAGATACCAGGTTCAAGGCAAAGATAATCCGGAGAAACGTGCACGGCATCCCGGTTGTGATTTTTGCAGTTCCAAGGATCTCTATGGATGATGTACAGGCACTGATTGCGGACAAAACCCAGGTACGTTCTGGTATGTGGTACCCGATGCACGTAAATGCGTACGTTGAAGGACTAAGAGGTACACAGATGGACAACTTTCTCGTGCCGAGCACGTTAAACATGGTAGCTCAGTTCACAAAGTCGTTTTCCGCGCTACCTTACACCGACCAGACGCGTATGCTGACACAAACGGATTTCGATAATCAATACAAGGCGGATATGTCCGGACATGTGCTTTTCACGCTGCCGTGGTTATGGATAAACATCGGGTTTTTGTGTAAGCTAAAAAGCTCGCTGACGTACAAGGTGGGAAAAGCAAGTACTATCGCGTTATACACTGCCTTCACTCGGAAACATGCGACGAACGTGAATAGTCGAGACAACGTCAAAAACGAGATGCAGATGTTTGCCGACGGGAGCACATCGCTGTTTGCACACTTGTGCCGTGGGCGACATGAAACGAATGGTATAGACGACGAGCTGGCCTCTTTCTTGCGGAATAAGTGTGGATGGACGAACGCAGCGTCGGCGTCGTCTCCGGCCATGTTTTTCGCGATGCTAGGCGTGCGCAACCTGATCACCGCACACACGCTCGCGAAGCGCAACAAAGGGGCGAAGAGCAAGTACAGTGTGGAGCTTGAGAAGGTAAAGGATTCGTTTCCAATGGCAGCGCAGGTCGAGATCGACTATGCGCTGGAATGTCTGTGCAGGCACTACTACTTTGTACAGGACAAGAGCGCAGTGCAAGACGACGTCGTGCCTCGGGCGGAGTTCGAGCGGATGCAGCGCAAGTTGCGGAAGGAAGTCGAGGACGCGCGGGCGGAAGCGGAGGCCGGGCAAGACGCGGAAGTGAGTGAAGAGGAATCGGACGCGAATGCGGTTCAAAACACGGATATTAACGTTAAACAAGAGGATGATGAAGATGAAGAGACTGACACGTCGCAAGTTGACAACGGGGGGTACAAGGCGGTCGCTGGGGAAAGAGTTCGTGGTAAGCCTAACAGGGATGAGATTACGCTAGATTTCTTACGAGACAAACAACTTGTTGTCAAGTACGAGACTAAAGGACCTCGTAACGAGAAGCGTTGGTTTCGGGGTAAAGTTACGAAACAAGCAAGAAACCGTTATGAAATCAACTTTGATGACGGAGAAAAGTACGAAGAATATCTGAAAGACACGAATTACGGGACTACAAAGAAGTGGTTGATAGTTGAGAAGGTACAATAGACTTAGAGTACACCGTTTGAAACTGAAGCGTTAGTATAAAAGACACACGTGTCCAGTGCATCATCAGCGAGTATGTCGATCTCATTGGACGTGATCATTGTGGTACTGGCGATATGTTTGAGCCATTTTCAGGCTTGGGAGAAAACAATTATCCTCTGTCAGAAAATCTATCAGATGGTTTTTCTTCTTGTGAGTGTCTCTGGCAACACATTCTTCCGTTATGTCAGTCTTTTTGTGGACACCGTTATTATCGTTTTGTCAGACGACACCGAATACAAGCGCCCCGAGCTTTTAGATCGGTTGGAAACACGCATCGAGACACAGTTTGAACACACTGGGTGTAAAAAAATTTACAACTTTTTAACTATTTTTCACGTCTGGGGAAAAGAGACGTGGTCAGAGGTCATGACTGAGTTTATGCTTTTCATACCGGATACTTATGTGATATTGGTCGGGTGCTATATCTGCTACAACATAGTGTGTCTATATTGTGGAAATTGGCGTTTGGTATCTCGTCTGTCACTCTTTCTGCACTTAGTGTTCGTATTTTGTATGATCTGTATTCTCTTTTGTAGCCACAAAAAGACGCTCGGCGCTCTCGAGGACATAATGAAACGGGTGAAAGAGCCTCTGTCGATCAAGGACTACTTGTTACTCAGTATCAGCGAACCAGCTACGTGCAGCGAAGCTTTCTTAGGAAAGTGGTAGAAACCGTAGGTAAAGCAGATGCATGAGTAGACGCGTTTATTTGAGTATTAATAAAACTCGTCGATTTCAGATTTTTTGTCGAGTTCGATGTGGTAAACATGACCGTGTGCGCACTGCGTAGAGGACGCAGGAGGCAGCGCATGAACGTCGTCCTGGATGTATCCTTCTTTGTCGCAGGTCGGACACGTGACGATGCACCAGAACGGAGGTAGGCCGAAGACACAGAGCGGCGACACGTGCGCGACAGGTGTGACTGTTTCGGACGCGTTTGATGTTGCTTGTTCTTGTCCGTTCGGAAGTGTCGATTCTTTCTGTGGTGTTGTGTGTGTGTGTGATTCTGGTGCATCCAGCTGCTTCTGCGGGGTGATGGGCATGGGGTTGTGTGCATTTACCGTAGACTCTCGATAGCATGTTTTGCTTTTTTTGCTTGTGGTAGAGCGTCGATATTAAGTGTCAGCGTATAAATAACGCAGCGAGTGGGCTTATGTCGGCGGTCATACCCGATCGCCTGGAGACGGCTGTGAGTACGATTCTTGTTCAACTGACCTACGCACAGCTGCAGCGGCTCGGTACTGCGGCGCTGACGATCTCGATTTTCATCTTTTACGGATGCGTAGAAGCGGCGCTTCGGTACACGCGAAACGGGTTCTGGGAGCATCTTTTGAGACGATTCAAGGCGGTACTGATTGGGTTGTTGGGTAATGTGTTTCTCGAGTGTATACAGGTCTCGTCGGGCAGTGCCTCGACGAGCTGGCGCGTGATGCTACCAAGGGTGACCGTTGTGGGATGTGTGCTCGTGTTTCTGAGTATTTCGATGCAGTCTGTGCGGGGACAGTACAACCTGGTGGGTATATGCCTTTTTGTGTTTTCCGATTCGTTACAGGGTCAGATTGAGGCTGCACGGGACGGGATCGTGGTGCCGGTTGTCGCGGCGGTCGTGTGCATCGCCTCACCGCTACTGACAAAAGAGCTCGACGCGCGTGTGCCGGGACTGAGTGTTTTGTCGAGAGCACTCTTTATGGCGACGGTAAACTCTGTGCTGGATTTGATACAGGACACGTCCGGGACGCCAAGCGCTCATTGTTCGATGCTGTTGCTTTTGACGGTTCTAATGGAGGTGTGCAAGAGAGTGGACCCGACACTCGACGAGACACAGTCATATGCGATATACCGGGTGGCGGCGGTCGTGGCGGCGTACATGCGGCGCCTGCGCGTCGAACCAGGCGTAGTTGCGGTGTCTGGGGCTTTTGCGCTGTTTATAACACGGAGGTTTGAGAAGACATGGACGCTTGCCGGGCTCGCGGCACAGATTTTATTACTACTACTGGTGAACGCAATCGTTGCAGAGTTCCGCGGAGCGATTACTCCGCTCCCCGCGACGAGCCAGGGCCTCGCGCTCACGGTGCTGCTGGTGATTTTCGAGGCGGCGAAGTTTGTGTCGGTGTAAGCGTGTGTTTTTTTTGTGGTGATTATATGCAGTCGTGTATATAGGCGGAGACTGGGACACACATGTCTGCATGTAACATGCTTTTCTTCATGCTCGTATTTGTCCAAATCATGACCCAAATTGGCATTGTATATTCAGATGTAAATCTGCTTCCGGAGTGTGACGACGAATTCATAGAACCAACAACACCGGATAATTTGGCTACAAAATACAAATTGGAAGGAGACAAGGCATTTGTGTGGTTTTGTCCAGGTGGTCTTTTTTCCTCGACTCGAGAGATAGATGTGTTTTCATGTGCATCGGGTGACGACAGCTCATGTCTTAGGAAAACAGAGACAGTCAGCAGCCACATTTCGCGAATGAACGAATGCAAAGACTGGTTGTCGTATTTTAATTTTAGAAAAAGGGTCTTGACATGCATGCCATGGGAAATCAATCCAAAGATGCAAAGATATGCTGTTGAGCCACCATGGGCATCACTTATAGTATATAAAGACTTTATCGACAGGGAAAAGACAGGTATGAGACATCTGCGGACACAGTTTCTGAGATTCAAACCGTTGTGGCAATGGTATGAAACTCCACCTAAATCTCAAGATGCAAGTGTTCCCAGATGTGATTCGAGTGCAGACGACATACATTTTGCAAACCAAGCATGCTGGCATTCTGACGCTGAAGTGATTTTCTTGAAACCACGATATAAATTCAAGTTTATCCAGAGTGATAACAAAAAACTATGTGTGCTCTCGAATACGGTACTTGGTACTGATATTTTGTCGTTTAATTCCGAGAGTATCACGTACACGCCCCAGCCCACAACAATTCGAAAGAAATTTACAAACTGCAAATGGTGGGGCAAGGATATGAGAATGGTGACAATTAACTGGATTGAATACGTAGTTCGCAAATTAATGAACGATGCATGGCAAACAAAACAGATTCAATATCACGATTACAAACACGAAACAACGTCGACACCGTGCATGGACTCCGTGACAGAACCTTGTGTCGACAACGTGTTTTCGTTTTTTGCCAAAGAGTGCGTGTGGGTACACAAGACAGGCAAAGACAAACCTATTTCTTTGAGTTCGATGCTATGGCCTTTAGGAACAGAAGACAAGGAGAATTTCGAGACTTATGGAGACCAAACTTACGTTATGAATCTCGACGGTCGAAACATAGAAGTGTGGGTCAAACTTTCAGATGCACACAGGTACGAGAAGTGGAACGGACACGCCAAAAAAATGGATCCGCGCACTACCAGCTTGTATTTCACTGAGGCTGTAGGGTATTCATGCAGCGCATGTCAGAGCACTTCAGGCGCTGTCCAAGCAGGAAGTCCGGCCTTCAGAGAAGCTCCGTGCGGCGTGCCGCAAAGATGTGACACGTGTGATCCGTGGGAGCGTGTCGACACGCCGTGGCGGGATACGTGGAGTAAATGCAATCCGTCGTTTGCGGAGCGAAGGTGCACGGCATGTCCGATTCACCATGAGCGGTCGAGTTTAAAAGAAGAGCAATGTGTGTCGTGTCCCGCGCTCAAGCCGATGCGGCGAGAGGGACAGATAACGTGTGCGTTATGCGAGCACACACAGTGGTTTAATCCGTTGAGTCCCAGTGGATGTCTCTATTTCATGTCTGTTGCGGACGGTATTTCCTTTGCGGGTGGGACGCGATTCGACAAGACGTACGTAGATCAGTATAAGCCGATCGACAGTTCGAGACCGCCCCAGGAGGTGCCTGCTTTGCACTACCGCAACCTCGTTACAGACGGCAACTCATGGAACGCATCGACGAGCGCAGAGATGTGTGCCCCAGGGTCCTTTGCCGTCGTGAATGCATCGGTGGCAGGTGTCTTCACGCGCAACGTTCAAGGCCGGCGAATGCAGTTCCGGAGATGGTGTGGTCACGCGGAAATACTCAAGGCCGACGACGTTTTAATGCAGCCGCTGGACTGTGATAACCGGCGGTCAGGGAACGTTACATCGCTGTCGGAACTTGTGAGTGGTAGCGCGGGTATGTATACTCTAGTAAAAGAGCGGCGGTTTGTTTCGAACCTGAACCGTATGGGTGAGGTGAAGCTCACAATGCTAAGCGACGGATTCAGCTGCTACTACGAGCTCCGGCGCGAGGGACGCGCAGAGGACTGCAGATACTGTCCGGGCACGATGTACACGCAAGGATGTGGACCTACGTACTACCCGGAGCTCACCGCACCGGCGGTGGCCGGGCCAGGGACGTGCGCACCGTGTGAGGAGCAATGTTCGAGTGAACAGTTTCCGAATTATTTCTTCTCAGTAACGCAGTTCTCGTGCTGGTCGAACGGCACGGAGCGTGTTTGGAGCGGCGCTGACTTTGGGAGCCTGAGGAGCATCGCGGTTACGATGTCTGCGAACATGAACTACTGGTACAAGCCGGCCGCGTGTTTACCATGCGCGAAGATAAGTGACGAGATCGTGCCGCGTATCGTAACGCGATGTGGAAATAAGGTATGGTTCGAGACGTGGCATCCAACAGAAGTAGAGTCTGTACTGGATGTGAACCGACCGAAAAAGCGCTTCTGTTGTGCGATGGATAATACTAACTATTTAGCAGGTAACGTTCATTACGACAGCGAAATCCGCACGCGCTGTGTGGGCCAAGAAAGTGCGCTATTCATGCAGAGCGCGACGCCGTTATGTCAGAAGACCGTACCTGACCTGGCAACGAATTACACAAACTTCTGCCCGCCGGGCTGGTTTCTGGACAGGTCTGCGCCTGGGTGCGCAGGGACTCTAACGGCATGGAACAATGCATGCTGCTCACAGTGTGACCAATGTCGCGGGGCAGGTAGAATTAAGACGGATAAATACAAAACATGCTCGGGCAACACGGAGTACGACACGCAGCTGCAGGGGTGTGTAACCTCGTGCGCGGAGAAGAACTACGAGGTCGACGGCACGTGCGTGGCGTGTGAGAGCTGTGCATGAGAGTGTGTTTATTGAGTAAATTTTAATTACGACGATTGTGTTTTCGCGTCACATCGACGAGTCGTACTGTCCTGGACCGCAGACGCAGGCGCTGACGTCGGTGCTCGCGGGTGGTGATGCAGACACACAGGCGGTGCATGTTTGGCTGGTGTAAGCGGTACAGACGCACATCGATGTAGCAACACACGAAATGCATATCTCGCCGGAAAACGACGGGCAGCTCGTACACGTGTCGGGACCGGTCGTGTTTTTGTAGGTTCCGGCCGCGCATGGAGAACATATGCCACCGTTCGGTCCGGAGTAGCCGGCGTTGCACGTGCAGGCTGTATCTACTGAACTTTGACTCGGCGAGTCTGAGTCGACAGGGCACACGAGGCAGGCTGTCTCTGCTGTCGCGGCCGGTGTGGTGGAGTACTTTCCTGCGACACAGGATGTGCACGCGGCCGAACCTATTCCGACTTTGTATGTACCGGCTGCGCATGTAGAGCATATGCCGTCTGTTCCTGTGTATCCTGCGTTGCATTCGGAACTGATGCACGCAGCACTCGACGTGCTTGCTGTCGGCGAGGTCGTGTCGGCCGGGCAGGCGAGACACGCCGCGGCGGCCGTGGCGGCTTCTGTAGCCAAGTATGTTCCTGGTCCGCAGTCGATGCACTCGGAGGAACCGGTTGCGCTTTTGTACTTTCCGGAAATGCATGCCGAGCAGACGCCACCGTCGGGTCCTGTGTACCCTATGTTGCAGGTACAACTGGCCGCCGCAGGACAACCAGTACATGACGCACCGGAGTTTGATGAGCAGACGACACACGCCGATTCCGCTGTCGCACCTGTGGTTGTGGAGTATGTTCCAGATCCACAGTTTGTGCACGCGGCGGAACCGGTCGCGTCTTTGTATTGTCCAGAAGCACAGGGTGTGCACGTGCTGCCTGATGGTCCGGTGTACCCCGCGTCGCACACGCAGTCCGTGACCAACCCAGATATGCCAAGCGTGTTTGAATTCGGCGGGCACAAATTACAGTTCGCGCTCCCCTCCGGCGACCACTGTCCGGTGGGGCATGCCTGGCACGTCTCCGGTCCCGTCGCATTGTAGTGAACCGAGTACATCCCGATCGTGCAGTTCGAGCACGCTTTCCGGGCCAGCTGGCTGTTGTACGTCCCGGGCGTGCACGCGTTGCACCGGAACTCCCCCTCGGCGTGCGCGTAGCCCGCCTTGCAGTAACAGTACTCCTGCGCCACGCTCCCGGCCGCAGAGATCGCGTTGGACTGACAAGACTGGCACACCAACGCGTCGCTGCTGCCTATTACCGCAGAAAACGTGTTGTTCGGGCAGAAGACACATGCCGCGGTCGACGTGGCGGCAATTGTGGTAGAGTATGTTCCGGATACACAGTCAGTGCAAGACGCATTGCCGGTCGCGCTTTTGTACTTTCCGGCAACGCACGCCACGCACGGGCCGCCGCTCGGGCCGGTGTACCCGGCGTTGCAAGGAGTGAGGATGCACGCGGCAATTGACGGACTTGCGTTGGGCGAAGTCATGTTGGCGGGACATGCTGTGCAGTTTGCACTTCCTGTTGTGTTTTTATATGTTCCTGCCACACACATAAAACAACCTATCGGTGGAGTAATGTTATAAGAGCCTCTTGGTCTTATCTCAGCAATTGAAAGGTAGTTCTGAAATCCATTAACAAATGGATTCACGAAATAAAAATATCGTCCTTCCTGTATTGTTGTACACGAAATCGTTCTTACCCAGTTATTTGTAGCTGTACCGAGCGTGCTAAGTGCACCTGTAAGTTGATAGCATAAAGGATTCGACAAGTGTGAAGCGACATCACCGATTCGAAACTCGATATTTCTATGGTAGTCGACCTCATGAGACCGAAGAATTACTAGCTCAACGGATGTTACACGAACCTTTTTTCCAAAATCTATACTGAACCATTGAAGACTTAAAGACCCGGTTTGTGAAATTGTGTTCACATTGTTGTCTACTGCTAAAGAAGAAGCTAATCCAGTTGTACTTTGACTCGTTAAACACGCCGTATTTGAGGCTACACCACATGATCGAGCAAGATTAGATGAAATCACGTTAACAACAGGATCAGAGGGACCACCAGGACCAGTGTATCCCATGTTGCATGTACAGCTAGTGAAGGTTGTCGAAGATACAGGTGAGTTAGAATTGGCAGTGCAATCAAGGCAAGTTGTCGCTTCCAGGTTAACGGAGTATTTCCCTGCTGAGCAAACGGTACACGCCACACTGCCGGTCGTGCTTTTGAAGGTTCCTATAACACACTGTGAGCAGGTACCACCATTCGGTCCTGTAAATCCCATGTTACACGTGCAGTTCTGGATGGTTTGACTATTGATGGGCGAGTTCGAATTCACCGGACACGTGAGACATGTCGAAACTGCCGTCGTGGCGGAATACGTTCCTGTCGAGCAACTGGTACATGTCTGATTTCCGGTAGTGGCTTTGAAGGTACCAACAGGACAAGTCGAGCACGGACCACCGTTAGGCCCAGTAAACCCCTGGTTGCAGGTACAACTAGTTGATGTGGGACAACCACTGCACGAAGCGCCTGAGTTTGCCGGACATGCCAAACAAGTCGTTGCAATAGTTGCGTTTATTGCAGTGGAGAATGTTCCTGCCGCACATGTGGTGCACGTCACGCTACCGGATGTGGTCTTGTAAGTCCCAGCAGGACATGCCGTGCAATTCCCGCCGTTCGGTCCTGTGAACCCAGGGTTACACATGCAGCCAGTTAAGACAGTACATCCACTGCACGACGCTCCGGAGTTGGAGGGGCACGACAAACAAGGACCTCCATTCGGACCGTAAAACCTTGCGTTGCAAGTACAAGCCGTCGGCGCGTTG
>Ga0209358_10000172_pt1 | contig 60165 bp, 59 predicted proteins | sample LauGreFa1BDMLBSN_2_FD_187574 | JGI IMG/M metagenome (GOLD analysis project Ga0209358, IMG submission 187574) | Freshwater lake microbial communities from Lake Michigan, USA - Fa13.BD.MLB.SN (SPAdes) (version 2) | ecosystem: Environmental > Aquatic > Freshwater > Lake | place: Lake Michigan, USA... | reverse complement strand
TCAGGAATGGCTACCAGTTAATCGCTGGCGAGCAGACCCTATGGCTAATGCCGCTACTTTTAATACAAACAATACTGTAAACATTTACGAGAACATTCAACCAGGACGTACAGTTCAGGTCTGGTATACCACAGAGCCAAATACTCTTGACTCCAACACTGATGATTATGAAGATGTTACTGGTCTACCTGCAAGCAGTTATGATGTAACAATCCTTGGTGCCTGCTACAAACTCTTATCATTCTTAGATGCTGGCCGTATCAATCTATCCAGCGCAGAGGCTGATCTTAACGATACTAAAAATCCATACAACTCTGGCGCTTCTGCTTCTCGTTATGTCTTTGCTCTGTTCCAACAGCGACTACAGGAGGAAGCGTTGAAACTATCAGACAAATTCCCTATAAGACTACACTACACCCGATAAGGAAGGCCAATGACCAGAAAGTTCAGTTCTACTAGCGTTGAGACAACGCTGGCATCTGGAATCAACTCCAGCGTAGCTTCTATGACCGTTGCCTCTGGTACTGGCTCAGCCTTGCTTGGTGGAGTCACACTAGCAGCAGGCAACGTAGACCAGTTCACTGTAGCGCTAGACCCAGATACAACAAGCGAAGAGATTGTCTTTGTTACGGCAGTCTCTAGCGACACATTTACTATCGTTCGTGGCAGAGCAGGAACAAGCCAGATTTCACATAGCGCTGGCGCAACTGTTAAACACGTACTTACCTCAGATGATCTAAACGCCTTTGAAGCAGGGCTAGATAGCGGTGCTGGTGGCACCGTCTCTAGTTTGTTGCTTATGGGCGGCTGACCAAGAAACTAACTAAGGAGAAAGAAAAAGAATGGCTACAACTTACAAGGTGCTTGGTCAATCCAACCCAAGTGCAACAACTGCAACAACGCTCTACACAACACCTGCTGCAACGCAGACTATCGTTTCAACTATTACTGTCTGTAACCAAGCAGCAACTGCTGCTACCTATCGCATCGCTGTACGCGTTGCTGGTGCAGCCTTGGCTGCAAATCAATACGTTGCTTATGATGTATCACTACCTGCCAATGCTTCAGACACTTTGACCCTTGGCGTAACACTTGGTGCAACAGATGTAATCACTGTCTATGCATCAACTGCAACTATGTCCTTCTCAGCCTTTGGAAGCGAGTTATCATAATATGACTATTGGAAGAATACCCTCGGTAGAGGGAGGAATCCAGCCAACTATCTTTGATGCTAAAGCGGATATTCTTACCGCTACCGCAGCAGATACTCCAGCAAGGTTGGCAGTTGGAAATAATGGCGAAACACTTGTCGCGGATAGTTCCACTTCAACAGGCTTGCGTTATCAGGCTGCCATTGCTGCTGGTCGCAATGTTTTTATAAATGGAAATTACGATTTCTGGCAAAGAGGCACTTCAACCGCATCTGTTGCAAACGGTGCTTTTCTAGCCGATAGATGGAAAACTGTTTTAGCAGGTACAGGCATTACTGCGACTTATTCACAAGATACATCTGTACCAAATGGCAACTCAAAATTCTCAGCAAAACTCCAACAATTAGGAAGTAGCGCAACTGTAGTATCCGAATTTGGATTTTTCCAACCTTTAGAAGGCGGAAGCGTTTTACCTTTAATGGGTAAAACAGTAACACTTTCCTTTTATTATCGTTCAAATCAAACAGGCACTCATTATGCTCGTGTTTATGCAAGTGGATTAACAGGCGGAACAGATATTACAAATACATTTTCGGTAAGTGTTGCAGATACTTGGGAGAAAAAATCAATAAACTTTTCTTCTTTTGCTGCGGCTACTGCAATGTCTGTTGCTTTGACTGCTGAAGCCGCTGGACTACAAATTGGCATAAGAACCTTTGGTTCTGGTGGGACTGAAACTATTGCAGCCAATGATTATTTCCAAATTTCACAAGTTCAATTAGAAGCAGGTTCAGTTGCAACCGCTTTCCAAACTGCAACAGGAACACTTCAAGGCGAGTTAGCCGCTTGTCAAAGGTATTATGTAAGATTTAATGACCCTAGCAATACAAGAGGTAACATTGGTAGCGCAATTAGATATAGTGGTACAAATGGTTTGGCTTTGGTTTATCTACCAGTAACAATGAGAGTTGCGCCTACCGCCCTTGAATCTGCAAGTCTTGAAGTTTCAGATATAGAAGCAACTAATATAGCAATAACAGCAGTAACATTAGCCAGCACTTATGCGACTAATAAAACATTAGGAATAGATTTTACAGTTGCTTCTGGTTTAGTAGCAAATAGGCCTTACTTTCTACGGCAAGCAAATACTACGGCAGGTTACTTAGGAGTGATAGCAGAACTATGATAAGAGAAATAACAAACACATATCCTGAAGGACATAGCGAAACGCATATAGAAATTACTAATGCAGATGGCTCTAAGTTATCTTTCCCAAAAGACCCTGCTAACCCTGTTTATGCTGCTTGGTTAGAAGAAAACGGCACAATCTCGTAGGATTATGATTAAACAAACAAACGAAAGGAGCCACGCATAGATGGCTACAGGTAGAATAGGTACCAATACGGTACTAACAACTCGCTGGTCTAAGGCACCAGCAGGTGGTACTACCAGCCTGTCTGGACTAGACGATGCATCAGTATCGCTGGTCTATTCAGTAGGGTATGAGCAGGTATACCGAAACGGTGTCTTGCTTTCTCGCGGTAATGACTACACAGCCACTAATGGCACAACCATTACCTTGATAGATGCAACCATTACTGGAGATATCATTGAGGTCTTTGCTAACGCTACTATTCCTTTAACTGATACCTACTCACAGACCGTTGCTAATGGTAAGTTCATCAACAACACTTTAACTACTACCACTGGCGACATCATCTATGCCTCTGCTGCTAACACTCCAGCAAGACTAGGTATTGGTAGCACAGACCAAGTACTTAAAGTAACTGGTGGTGTTCCTGCTTGGGCTGCGCCTAGTAGCCCAACTTTCACAAGTTACACACCAAGTTGGACAAATCTTACAGTAGGTAACGGAACTGTTACTGCTGTGAGCGCAACTAACGGGGATTTAGTTTCTGTTGTTGTGAAAATTGTATTTGGAAGCACTACTTCTGTTAGCGGTACGCCGATTAAGTATTCTCTACCTTCAACAGCGCATAGTTCAATTTATTTATGCGAATTTCCAGGGGGGCTAATGCTAGATTCAGGCTCTTATTATACTGAGTGCCATACACAGATATTTGATAGCGGAACTAATGGCGGTATCGTTTGGAATAATATAAATGAAGGCGCAACAACTCAAAACTTTCCTGTTCAATCCAACACAAGTTCAACTTTGCCTTGGACTTGGGCAAACGGCGACCAAATTGTATCGGCTTTTACATATAGGAAGGCTTAATAATGACTAAAGAACAACTTATGAATTTATGTAAAGAGCAAAATCCTATTATGAAACAAATTGTTAATGGTGAGGAAATTGAATTAGTAGGTCAAGATTACGAAGTTGCTTGTCAGGCTTGGGCAGAGATGCGTTTAGAACAAATTACTAAAGAACAAGCAGAGGCTGAAACGCAAGCCAAGCGCCAAGCCCTGCTAAACAAACTAGGCATCACAGAAGAAGAAGCAAGACTACTCTTAGGAGGTAACTAACTATGGCGATAACTAAAGCAACTGCTAGTTCAATCGCACCAGCAGCCAAGGGTGACTTGGTAGTAGGTAGCGCCACTAACGATGCTGCAGTCCTATCGGTAGGTAGCGCCAATCAGGTCCTCACAGTTGACTCCTCAACGGGGACAGGCTTGAAGTGGGCTGCTCCTGCTGTGGACACAAATGGATTTATTTACCTAACAGGCGCAACTTTTACTACGGTTTCATCCGTTAGTTTGCCAACCAATACTTTTACCAGCACATATGACATCTATAAGATTTTCTTTCAGTTCAACGCTGCATCATCAAGTAGCGTTGTACAAATTCGTATGAGGAACTCAGGCACTGATGTAACTAGTAGTGGTTATTTCTTTGGTGGTTTTGGAACAGATTATTTTGCTAATTCTACTGTTTATAAAAATGGTAGCGCAAATAGTGCTTGGACAATCAATGCTGACGCTAATATAGACCGAACACTTTGGGAAATGACGGTTTGTAATCCGCAAAATTCATCATTTGGTGGCCAGGCATACATCTCAGGTATGGGCGATAGAATGGCTGCATATTCATCTGGTTTATGGCAAAACGCTGTTTCTACTTTTGATTCATTATCAATTATCAAATCTACAAGCGGTACATTTTCAGGTAAATATGCTGTTTACGGAATTGTCAAGAGTTAGGAAATAAAATGGAAAAACTATTCAAACAAATTGGCGATGAAGTGCGTGAGTATACTCCTGAAGAATATGAACAGCACCAAAAAGATATTGTTGAATTGGAGTGTATAGCGCAAGAAGAAGCAGCAGCCAAAGCCGAAGCAGCAGCCAAGCGCCAAGCCCTCTTGGACAAACTAAGCATCACAGAAGAAGAAGCAAAACTACTACTTTCCTAATCTTAAGGAGCTAAGGTGACGTTTACCCCTGATATTACCGAGAATATTCCCCTTAATGTCGGTAATCCAGCATCTTCTGGTCTATGGACCAATAACGCTGAGGACTACGATGTAGCCATTGGTGGTGTGCCATTCATCATGGCTCCTACTGATTCTAACCCATACCAAAGAGAGACTGCCCCTTATCGTAAGGATCAGTTTGATAACTCTCGTGAACCTGGCGAGCAGTCTCTTACAGGTTGGTGGATCCGTAGTCAGTCATCATTCCATGGTGGAACTGGCATTAAGTTCTATGACCCATCTTCGGGTGAGTCTACAGGCTATAGATTCTTTGATAGCCAAGGTGTCAATGTATGGACTAAGGGACAGGTAACACTACTTAATGATGTAATTGAGAACCATAACACCACAGGCGCTATTGACTCTAATGGTGATCCTCGTCAGCACCTCAGATCCATACGCTATGGAACTACAGATGCCGTTCTCTTGCACGATGATTATGATGTAGATAAAATCGACAGCGCTGGTAACTTAACGCATTTTATTGATTACAATGCTGGAGTTAATGACAAGGTTTATGCTCTCTGCGATGATGGCGTTTATGCTTATTGGGTAACCAATGATAGCGGTGGCGGTGCTGGAAAACTACGCTTCTATAAGAAACTTCTTACTGGTGCATCTGGCTCTGGAGATATCCTTATGTTCTCCTCTGCTACAGTTACAGTAACAGCAGCATGTATGGAGTTTGTTAAAGATCGTATTGTGGCTGTTATCAACAACATAACTTATGAAATTGCTCCTAACGCAACCTCTTTTCCTACTGCTTTATACACTAATCCTAACCCTAACTGGATTGCTACAAGTATCGCGGCATCAGGCCCTGCTATCTACATCTCTGGTAACTCTGGTATCTACTCAACAATTCAGAAGTTTACTCTAAATACCAACGGATCCATGCCTACCCTTACACAGGCAGCGGTAGCAGCAGAACTACCACCAGGAGAAATCTGCTACAGAATCTACTATTACCTTGGCTATATGATGCTTGGTACTAGCAAAGGCGCTCGCGTTGCTGCTATCAATGATCAAGACGGTTCTATCAGCTACGGCCCACTAATCTTTGAATCGAGCCAACCTGTCTATGACTTCTGTGCTCGTGACAGATTTGTATGGTGCGCCTCTGGTATTGGAAGCCTTGATGCTGGTCTTATTCGCATCGATCTTGGTCAGATTATCGAAGGTGAAAGCCTACGCTTTGCCTACGCTAACGATCTTCAGTACACCCAGACCACAGTGCATATGACAACTGGCTGTGCTTTCTTTGGCTCAAGCAACAGACTTAGCTTTGTTACTGCCTACAATACAACCGATGGTCACGTATATCGTGAGAATACGTCTCAACTACGCTCTACTGGATACCTACAAACAGGTGCTATTCGGTATGGAACTCTTGAACCTAAGAACTATAAGTTCGTTCGTGGACGTGGCGATGTAACCAATGGTGCTATTGATATCCAGACTGTAGATACGTCTGGAAACACCTTTACAGTTATCACCTACAACGCCTCTGTAGGCACTCCTGAGGCTGCTACAGGCAGCCCTGTGGGGCCACAAGAGTTTATCTCTTACAAGTTTACGCTCTCACGTAGCGCAAGCAATACCAGTTTGGGTCCTATATTTAAGGGCTACCAATCTAAAGCTCTTCCAGCAACTAAGCGCCAACGCTTGATTCAATTCCCTGTGTGGTGCTACGACGTGGAAACCGATCGTTACAATGTGCTGACTGGTTATGAAGGCCGTGCGTGGGAGCGTATTCAAACACTAGAAGATATCGAAGCTGCTGGCGACATCATCAATGTCCAGGACTTCACCACAGGAGAGCGAGTACAAGCCTTGATTGAACGAATCAACTTCACCCGTGTAACCCCTCCTTCAAAGCGTTTTGACGGTTTTGGAGGGTTGCTATCCATCACAGTTAGAACGGTCTTATAGTGAGCGCCGTGGATTGGGCTGCGTTAATTGTAGCCATAATCTCTATATCAGCATCCTTTGCAGGGATCGTTCGCTGGCTTGTTAAACATTATCTCTATGAACTGCGTCCTAATGGAGGCTCTAGTCTTAAAGACAAAGTTAATTTATTAGAAGATAAAGTTGACCTATTAACTGATTTAGTCAAGGAAGTATTAAAGAAATGAGGGACAATGAAACCTGTTGTGAAATCAGCAAGTCCTGCTGCTATTGCTGTTCTGAGGCAAGCGACAGCATTGTGGCCGAAGCGAAAGAAACTGTCAGACGGGTTATTGCCGTCGTTAGCCCATCAACGCTTGAGCCCGAATTCGGACCACAATACTGGTCTCGCGGTTGATTTAACCCATAACCCTGATAAAGGGGTAGACTGTGCTGTTATATTTGAAAAACTTAAAGAGGACGAACGAGTCTCTTATCTTATATTTAATAAAAAAATCTGGTCCCGTGATAAAGCTAAGTCTGGCAATCGCCCTTATAGTGGCAGTAACCCTCACACTAAGCACCTTCATATTTCTATCAACGCTGATAAGGCTAATGACACTAGTCCTTGGTTCTGGTGGGTAAACCAGCCTAAAGTCCTGAATCAAGTCTTGGCTAGTTTCGCCCCCCAACCTAAGAAAAAAGTGGTACTCTCTGTACCAGTAGCAGTGTGTAACTGCTGCCCTGTACATACCAAACGAAAGGCAATCTAATGGAGCAATTCAAACAAGTATCTCTTTCTTGGTTCCGCGCCGCAGCATCCGCTGCAGTCGCACTATACCTTGCTGGAGAAACTAACCTGAAGGTGCTAGCAACAGCAGCCCTAGCAGGTTTCCTAGGCCCAGTGCTCAAGTGGCTTGATCCATCCGCCACAGAGTTCGGTCGTGGCTCTAACTAAAGCCCTATAACACTCCTTAAACGCCTTCTAAGGCTGTTTTAAGACACTAAACCCCCCAACCTGAGGTAATCACCTTAGGAAGGGGGGTCTTTTTGCATTTGCATAACCATGATCTTGTGATATATTTCCCCTGCGGGAAACCGTGGGGCAGAAACTTCAGATGACGGGGTGACGGCATAGCCTAACCTAGCCTCCCTGACTCACCATAATTTTTATGGGGGGTAGGGGGGGCATTTCTTAGAATCTGGGGTTCAGGCATATAGGAGAGAAATTGCCAACGTACGATTACGAATGTAGGACTTGTGATACCGTCCAAGAATTAACCCTTCCGTTTGAGAATGTTCAGGAGATAAAATGCGTTCATTGTGGCAACGTTTTATTCAAAGTATTTTCGGCCAATCCGATCCACTTCAAGGGGACTGGCTGGGCTGGGAAGAGCTAGACGAATGCGATTACTGTGATTCAACTTGCGAAGACTGTCCTTACTGGGATAGTCTCTGGGAATGAGCAAACAATTACCTAAACATATATCCTATTCCTCCTTCAATACTTGGCAGGAATGTGGTTGGAAATACTATCTAACTAAAGTAGAGCAAGTTCCTGAGAAACATGCAGTATGGTTCACAGGTGGTTCTGCTGTACATAAAGCCACAGAACTGTGGGACAAATTCGAAGTAGGCACAACTAATAACTTAGATGAACTGTGGAATGAAGTATGGTTCCAACAGATTAAAGAAGATGAAGCGCTTCATGGTGACATGAATACTTGGGAATACCGCAGTAGAGAAGATATCTCTTGGTGGTATGGCGAAGGTAGATGGATGTTGGAGCGTTGGACAGACTTTATGTACCCTGATAAGGGCTGGTCTGTATACGAAGATTTTATCGAGAAACAGTACGAGATACCTGTTGGCGATACTCTGGTCAAGTTAGCCATCGATCGCGTACTGACTGATTTCGACGGGAATCGTGTGCTCGTCGATATCAAAACTGGTGCGTCATCCCAAAGACACCCCCTTCAACTTGCTGTCTATGCTTGGGCATTAGATAAGCAAGGTATATCAGTCGATAAGGCTGGTTTTTGGGATGCACGTACCGGTCACATATCCTTGTGGAATATCGACCACCTATCTCCTGAACGTATTGAGGATATGTTTAATGGTTTTGACAAAGCACGTAAGGCTGACATATTCTTGCCCAACCTGAATAGTTGTGGCAGATGTGGATTAATCTCTCACTGTAAATGGCTTAACGGTAACCTAACAAGAAAGGAAAGCAAATGACCGTATCGAAATATCAGGTAAGTAGCAAACTTCCTGATGGTCGTATCTTCGTTATTGGCGGAGATAATTTTGCTGAATTCAAGGCTAACCTTGACTCAGCGCTAGGCAGCGTGGATGCAGATGGACTGCTCACCACTATGGCTAGTTCACTCGTTGGTGCGCCTACCAATATCGCACAAGCAGTTGCAAACCTAGCACCACTAGGCGTAACACCTGCTCCAACACAAACCTTTACACCATCTACCGCACCTGTTGGTAGAGCATGTAAACATGGTCCAATGCACACTCGCACAGGTGCAGGAGCTAAAGGCCCTTGGAAGGCATACATGTGTCCTTCACCTAAGGGAACACCTGATCAATGCGAACCACAATGGATCCGCCGTAACGATCCTGAATGGAGTTCGTTCTAAACTATGAGAACTCTTGCTCGTGCTGTTGGTAGCAAAGACATTGGCGGTGAGCCGTTACCTACGGTTTTCCGTACCTTTGATACCAACAAAGTTGTAATACGCCGAGCAGAAGTCTCCATGATTGCTGGCACTCCTGGTGTTGGCAAATCAACACTTGCACTAGCGATAGCGTTGAGATCAAAAGTCCCAACGCTATACGTTAGCGCGGATACTAATGCTCACACGATGGCTATGCGACTGTTGTCCATGATTACTGGACGTAACCAAACAGAAGCAGAGCAGATGTTAATTGAAGATGTAGATAACTCACGAAAGATTATTAACGAACAATCAGGACATATCTTTTGGTCCTTTGAGTCAGCCCCGACTTTGGCTGATTTAGATAATGAAGTATTGGCATTCGAGGAGTTATGGGGATGCTCTCCTACACTCATCGTTGTCGATAACTTAATGGATGTTGCTAACGATTCAGGAGAAGAATTCGCTGGCATGCGTTCTACCATTAAGGAACTCAAATATCTAGCCCGTGACACCAATGCTGCGGTGCTAGTACTACACCACACGAAAGAGTCATATCCTGGAAATCCGTGCCAACCACGCTCTGCGCTGCAGGGAATGGTTGCTCAGTTACCAGCATTAATTCTGACTGTGGGTTCAAATGCTCCAGGATTTTTGGCAGTCGCCTCTGTAAAGAATCGTTACGGTAAGGCAAACGCTTCAGGGGAAGATGCGTTTTGGCTCCAATTCAATCCTGAAGTAATGAACGTATCGGACGTAGAGAGAGTATAGGGAGTGCGCTGGTGACAACAATAGTCGGAATACAAGGCAAAGACTTTATAGTCATGGCAGCCGATTCGCAAATAACCGAAGATAACCAGCGCATCATCTCTCCCAAGACACCCAAGATTATACGCATTGGTAAATATATTTTAGGTATCTCAGGCGATGCTCGTCCGGGAGATATCTTGACTTACAACTGGAATCCACCTGTCTACAAACAAGGTGATGAGATTCAATTCATGGGTAAATCTATTATTCCCTCTATGCTTGAAGCCTTTAAGGTTAATGGCTTTGACTTAGAAGCGGAAGATAAGAAGGAAATTTCATTCCAATACCTATTAGGATTCAATGGTAAATTGTTTTCTATAGGTGATGATATGTCCTTCTTATGTACAGAGTCAGGTTATTATGCTGCTGGCTCTGGTGGCTCGTTCGCTCTTGGGTATCTCCACTCGGTGGATACAAAGAAGATCAAGTCAGTTCAAGCTGCTACTTTGATAGCTAAGAAAGCCCTTGCTATCTCCTGTAGGCTTGACATCAACACTTGCCTACCTATACAAATAGTTACGCAGAGCAAGTGAAAGACATAACCGAGTTACGTCCTGACTACACTCGGGCGATGGATATACGTGGTAAACCAACCACGGTATGTGTGTGTGGTAGTTTCTTATGGAACCTTAAAGTAACATTCGATGAGGATGGTACGATAGGGATGTATTTCTTAGATATGGAGTGTGCTGACTGTGGAACACAAGCAACCGCTCCAACGGAGGAAAGATGAAACTAACAACAGTATCAATGCTATCCGCGATTGCACTTTTTGTGGCTACCTTGCCCCACGCTGTGGGTGCTTGGTTAGTGAAATCGACACACCAAGAGGTTGGGTGCAAGCAACTGTTCGCAATCCAACCGATCGATCACAAGACTAAAGCAAAGATATTCGCTCGTTATCGGGTGAATGAAATGTTCAAAAATGGAGATCGTCAATGGTCTGCACTCGCAAAACTATGGGGCAAGGAATCTGCCTGGAACTACAAGGCTAAGAATCCTAGCTCATCTGCGTATGGAATAGCGCAGGTACTTAATACACCACGTAACTCTACAATTGAATATCAAGTGAATAAAGGACTGAAGTACATCGTTCACCGCCATGGTACGCCTGAGCGTGCCTGGGCTTTTTGGCAAAGGAATGGTTGGTACTAAATGTCAAGCAGGTCAAAGATTAAGGGTTCTCAAGCAGAACGTGACTTAGTTAAATACCTGCAAGAGTGGTTCCCGTATGCTGAAAGAAGGCTTGCGGGGGCTACTCTTGATAAGGGAGATATCTCAGGCATCAATGGTGTCTGTATCGAAGTTAAGAACCATGCCAAATTAGATCTTGCTGGATGGTTAGCAGAACTAGAAGTTGAGACAGTTAATGCTAAAGCTTGGACTGGTGCTGTGATTCACAAACGTAAGGGCAAAGGCAACCCTGCTGACTGGTATGCTACAATGCCTGTATCAGTATGGATAGAACTCTTACGAAAGGCTATACCTAATGACTGAACAAGAGTTTGATGCAGAAGGTAAAACATCTATGTCTGATTTTCCTATGACTAAGTTTGAAAGATATCTTCGCAACCAGATAGCCCAGGAATTAGAGAAGCAAGCAACTTACGCGATGATAAGTAATCAGTATAATTTCAATGATACTGCTGTACGAGCAAAGACTTATTATCACGCTGCCCAGATCATTAGAGGATATGATGGAAAAGCCTGATATATCAGCGATTTTAGAGCACTATGGTGCTCGTGTACCAACACGTCGTGGTTGGTTTTCTATGAAGTGTCCGTTCCACGATGACACACATAATTCGGCTAGCGCGAATACAGATGAAGGTGTATTCTGTTGCTTCGCATGCCAAGTAAAAGGAGATGGGTTTTCACTCATCATGAACAAGGAAGGGGTACAGTTTCGTGAAGCACTCAGCATCGCAGAGAGAATCCTTAACGCGAGCGGCAAAGTATTACCACAGCGCAATACACGAAGCGGAGGAATACCTCGCAGAACGGGGAATCTCTCTAGAGCAAGCACGTCAGGCTCGCTTGGGCGTCGTGTTAGATCCGTTAACGGGTCATGAAGCTTACTCAGGACGTCTCTCTATTCCGTACCTCACTAGGTCGGGTGTGGTCGACTTGCGTTTTAGAGCGCTCGGAGATGAAGAGCCAAGGTACATGGGGCTTAGTGGGGCAACAACTCGCCTCTATAATGTCGGAGCTTTTTTCAGAGCGGGCTCATACATTTGTATTGCTGAAGGTGAGATTGACACCATCACGCTCGATGTTGTCTGCAACCTACCTGCCGTGGGTGTTCCAGGTGTTAACAATTGGAAGAAGCATTACACTAGGCTCTTGGCTGACTTTGACAATGTGTTCTTATTCGCCGATGGAGACAACGCAGGACACGAGTTCGCAAAGTCTCTCGCAAGAGAACTCTCAGGTTTGACTGTGATTCAGATGCCTGAAGGAGAAGATGTAAATTCAATGTATCGTCAGGAAGGTCCTGATTTCTTTAAGAACAAGATAGCGAGCGTACGTGGATAAGCCATTAATTCCTGATCATGATGGTCGATATGAATGTAACTGTGGTGACCAGTTTAGAGATATCTTTGACTTCCTTGGGCATAACGACGTTCAATACGAGTGGGGCGTACGTCTGACTCGTAACTACACATTTGATGTGTTTCAGTTTCTATCAACACTCAATAACTTGATTATGGAAAACAAGTACCAAGATGCATACGAATGCGTGCAGAGCACTGCTCTAGTCTTTATGAACGCAGGAGAGGGATTACTTGCTGATTTCATGGAGGAAGTACTTGTACACACAGAGATGCACGAAGTTTACAATGGTTTAGAGAAGATGCTTATAGAGGAAGGTAAAAAGCATGACAAGTAGTGCTGAAGTGTGGACTCTTACTGAGAAAGCGTACAAGTTATTAGATGACACAGATAACTTTGAATTTGATGTTCTAGATATTGCTGATGAGTTGGCTTCCCTTCTACTCAAGAAGCACAAGGACTACGGACCAAAGAATATTTCTCACTCACCGGGCGGAGCTCTTAATGGGCTCCGCGTTCGCATGCACGACAAGATTGCTCGTATCAATCATCTAATAGATTCGGGCAGTAGTCCTGAGAATGAATCTCTTGAGGATTCTTTCAAGGACTTAGCAAACTATTCCATCATATCGATGATGGTACTGAGAGGAAAGTGGCCCCAAGAATGAAGATATTCGGACCATACAAAGGTAGCAAACAAAACGGTGGTAGGAAGATCTATGTGTTCAAGCGTAAGAAAAAAGATGGAACTGTTGTTACTACTTCGAGTAATAAAGCAAGAGTTGAATACGAAAAGCGAACAGGAAAGACACTACCACGAAATATAGAAGTGGATCATAAAAACAATGGTGGACGTGATGGAGATGATCGCCCGTCGAATCTTCGGGCAGTACGCAAAAGTGATAATGTCGCTAAAGAAAACAAGCGTAGAGCAAAGAAAAAACCCCCTACAAAGAAAAAAGGTAAGCGATGAAACTGAAGAAAATAGTAGTTCTTTCTGATATTCAAGCACCTAGTCACGATGGCAGGGCCATCACTACGCTTCAAGAATTCATTGAGGACTTCGAGCCTGATGAAATATACTGCGTAGGTGATGAGGCTGATAGCCCTGAACCATCACGATGGAACAAGGGACGAGCAGCAGAATACTCAAAGACTTTACAGGCAGGTCTTGATAAGACATCTAATATTATGGAAGGTTTCAAGAACGCATTAGGTGATAAACCTTTTCATGTGATGAGGAGTAATCATGGAGATAGAATCGGAAACTACATCGACAAGTACGCTCCAGCACTTGCAGGATTGCGCGAATTGGAGTATGAAGCGCTGCTCCGATACGATGAACTTGATATTACCTATCACAATAAAATCTGGCAATTTGCGCCCGGATGGGCTCTTGCCCACGGAGATGAGGGAAGTCTTTTACAAACTGCGGGAGGAACTGCGCTTAACCTTGCAAGACGTATCGGACTATCTGTCGTATGTGGACACACTCATCGCCAAGGAATCCAACATTATCACGTCGGTTACAATGGTCGAATCTCCAATAGACTTTTCGGAGTCGAAGTAGGTCACTTAATGGATCTAAATAAAGCAGATTACCTATCAACAGGTGCTGCTAACTGGCAACAAGGATTCACGGTATTGTATGTTCGTCGATCGAACGTAACACCCGTGAATGTTCCAATTATTGGTCGTTCCTTCTGCGTAGAGGGAGAAGTGTACGCGTGGTAATAACAGAACATTATGAGAATCTTGTTGCTTCTATTGCGTATGAGTTTTCTCGTAAGTTCTACATGGTTCCTGTCGAAGATATAAGGCAGGAACTTTGGGTATGGTTCTTGGAACACCCTAACAAGGTGAAGGTGTGGGAAGCACTTGACGGCAAGCAATCAACGAAGCTCATAGCGCGCTCGTTGCGTAATGCTGCTAAGGATTACTGTCAGAAAGAGAAGGCTAACGCGGTCGGGTACAAGGTTGATGACTTATACTACTACGATCGAGAGGTAATAGAACTACTGCTTCCAGCGGTAATGCGCGGAGATTTAGTAGCACCATCACTCGTAGATTTAGGCTTCAGTAGCACGAAGAAGGTTGCTGCTGAGGGTGGTAATTGGTTTGCTATGATGGCAGATATCCAGCACGCACTAGAGAAATTACCTGAAGAACAATACAACCTGATTTACTTACGCTTCGCAGACAACTCTGACATAGCGGTAGTAGCAAAGGAATTATCTATCAGTCAGGACGCTGCGCGTATGCGCGTGAACCGCGCTATGAATAACCTGATAAACTTCTTGGGTGGTAAACGACCACGCAGGGAAAGAGATTACACAGAGGAGCAAGTCAATGAGCAACAACGTGATGAAGGTGAAAGTATCGTTCGAGACGATATCGAAGAAACTGACGGAGCAGACTTGGATTGATTCGCAAGATGCGGATTTTATAGAAGCTTTGCGTAACACACAGGATATCATTGGAGAATTATCAACAACAATTTATGTCATGTCCGATTATATGGAACAATACACGAAGGCTGTGCGTGATTTACCGCTCTTTGCTGGGCTTGAGGACACGCTTGACGACAGTCAATTAGCGAGCCCGACACAAACTAACGCTACGCGTGATCCACGCGTATCAGGTAATCGTGCTACGCGTAGGGCTAAGCGTAAATGATTTGTAAATCTTGTAGGTGGGCGGGTGAGCGCAACCGCGTGTCAGATATAAATACAGCGAAACAATTACACGCGACTTGTACGGGTTGCGCGTGTCAGCATAAGACAGGTCAAGGTTGGATAAAAAAAAAGCCCCACGCGCCACACACGCGTAGGGCTTCCGAGTAGAAGTTAAAGTGCTAGACCGATAATCGCGCCTACACTTATGAGTGTAGCAAGGCTTAACCACACGATAAACCTTACCTGTTCACTAACACTTTCGTATTCGTGATTACTCATCTAGCAACCTCCTACTCTGCGTGACTATCGTATTCCATACGGGGCGTGGCGTAATGCCACGCTTTATCTGTTCCTCATAACGCTCGTGGCGATCTTGGTCTGCCCAAATGCCAGCAAGGTCTTGGAATTGTAGCGCGTATTCCTTACACTCAGTAAAGGCTTCGCAACCTCTACAAATGTCACGCGCAAGCTCGGCGCTAGGCGTGTGTGACCAACCACGCCCAGACTTACCGCTCTTTTCCTCAGGAAACCACATGTCGGGTTCGAGAGCATCAGCACACGAAGGGTGTTTCGAGAACACAGGTAGGTCGAGTTTCATAACTCACCACCCGAGAATGAGAACACACGATACATACAGCGTGTGTCATTACCTACACATGGCGACTTTCTAACAGCACCACACGAAGCGCATGGATACTCTTGTGGGTCGTCTATGTTGAACTCACTCGCAGGTAGCGGTTTGACCACTACGCGTGTGTGTTTCTTACTAGGTGTCCACTTGAGAGTCACGCGTGCCGGACCATCAATAGACCACCCTTCCTCTATGCGTAAGTATTCGGCAGGATAGAGCGACACACTACACTCAAGTAATCCGTCACCCACTTCTTCCCACACGAGATTTTCCCATGTGTATTTTTTCGTTCTCATGGTGTTGCTCCTAACTTACTCATAGCACACGGGTAGCAATAGTATCGCTCCGCGATATCATTACTACTCACATGTATCTGTGTGCCACACTTGTAGCACTCAACTTGTTTGGGCATGTGTATCTCCTAGTTCTAGTTCACCAGCAAGCGCAGAGTATTCCTGCGCTCGCATAGTGAGATGATGTGCGTTTGTCTTTTCTCCACGCAGAAGTGCTTTCTCTGCCTCACGCCGAAACCACTCTGCGCGTTTGCTCAGGTAGAACGGCGTGGGCGGAACAGGTTTCCAAGTGCGTGTCATAGTGACCACTTCGCTTTCTCGCTGTGTTTTGGCTCAAGGTCTTGCTTGACCTCTACACCTGCTTCCATGAGAAAGTGTGAAACAACTTTCACCACATCAGCACACGGAACTCGGCGCATTGGATACGGGTCACCCGCTTCAGGTGAATAAGTTAAACCAGCGTTGATAAGCGCGGTTATGAGTTTGCTCTCGGTTATCATGATATAGCCCACCCCCCTTCAGGTGCGTAGTATGACCGATGAGGTCGGTCAATGTCTGTTTTCTTTTTGCTCTCAGGGCGATAGCAGAAGCACACCGCCGCGCTTGACTCACACATAAGGCAGGTTCGGCACTTGGGGCAGTAGTCATCAGGACACTCGGTTTCCCAGTCGAACTCGTGCTTACATGTTTGGCATACATACCAGTTGTAATACGCTTCCACGCCTTCCTTGCCGTCTTTAACGAAAGTTCCTGCGTAGCCATAGTCGTAGTAGCCGTTGTATAAGTAAGCACTTTTGGTATCTAGTTCGCACGACTTATTCGACCACCACACTTTGTCCTCGTCTGTGTGACCTGCTTCCTCGTGGAATAGATACATCTGATACTCAGCCTTTGGGTGAACTGTAAGAATACACACCTTTGATCCGCGTGTGAACTCGTCAAGCATGGTGAATATCTGAATGTTATCGAGCGCGGTCACGCCACCAAGAGCAGGAATTAAGTCCTCTACGAATATGCGTGTGTCACTACGCACTTCGTCTTTGGCTTCGTAGACATCAAGCATACCATTGTGTCCTACATAGGTAGTGTTTGGGTGCTCGCTATCAGGTAGCAGGAACGGGTGGCAGTTAGATATATCTATCTTGCCACTCGTAGCAATACGAGCGTGCCACATGGCATAGCCCGTCTGATACTTACCACGCAACTCAAGGAAGCGGTTAATGCTTTCGTCTGCGTTCATACTACGCTCGCAGATGATACGATTTTCCTCAGGCACAACGATAGCGAAGCCAAACCCATGTGGGTTGTTGAGCGCAGAGTTTTCTAACTTATCCCGTGATGGGATAGTGTTCGGTGGGATTACACATAACATACACATAACTAGTTGCCCCCTTCATCAGAGCGTCTTTCGGGTAGGTTGCCGAGTAGGGATACCAACTCGGGATACTGCTGTTCGTTCTTGTGAAGCCAACCCGTGTATCTACGCCACATCAGGTTGTTATCATTAGGGCTTACATGAAGCTCCCGTGTATACTCGACTGTGCTGTGAACGAACTGAAGGTATGCCTTCACTCGCCTCACATTGAGAGAACCCTTGAACACGCGGATCTCGAGTGTGCGCTTAGATGAGATATTTACTGCGGAGTATCTGCCATTTGCCTGATGACCTGTCTTGATTTTCTCGGTCAAACGACCTACATCATCAAACGAAGCCCACCTATCGGAACTTCTACCTGCGATACGCTTAACTTGCCTACGATTATCGTAGATGAGTTTCGTAAAGCGGAGCATGTGTGCGTCTTTGCGACCCTGTGTGGGTTGTGTATCCTTCAAGCGCATACCGAATGTGGCTCGTGATACATGGATATGGAAGCCACATGTATCGGTATCCCATGAGCGAAAACCGCTCTCGCGGAGTTCGTCAAGTGCCGTGAACGGGAACTTGCTCATGTATTCCTCAAGTGTGTGTGGCATGGTGACTAACTCGAAGCCGTTATCAAGCGAGCCGTCATACTTGAGAAAACCACGCTCACCGATTAAGTCATTTGTATGTGAAGCGGTAGGCTTGAGGCTATCACCGCTCGGTAGTTCGACCTCGAGTTCGAACCCTAGATAGTGATTAAGTGGGCTATCACCATGAAACACGAAGCCACCGCTAGGCACGAAGTCATAACTCTTGATAACTCGACTTTCCTCTTCGCATGTATGGTCGCCATCTGTCCAGCGTAGTTCACCGCAATAGTCGCAGTCATCTATATTGGCAGAACACCCTCGGCAGTAGTGATTACCCCACGCTTCAAACATGCGTTCAGGTGTATCCCAATTGCCACAGTCACACAGTGCGTGTGATTCCTCTACGCCTGCCAAATCAAAACACTCTTTACACATTCGTGAAAGAGCGCCTCGTTCCATGATCACGCGATGTAGTTCGAAATAACCGCCAACTCCACGCGAAAATGGACGATAGTAGTGATTATCACAAATAGAGCAACGACTAGCACAGTTCTCGTGAACCCTACCTGTGATGCTGTGGTCATGCCACGATATAGCGAAAACAAGGTTAGTGCCGAAGCACGCACAGGCTTTACAACCTTGTTCGTGTGCTAGGACTTCCTCTCTTGTGTGCTGGATACGAGCGCGGTTCATCATCAACACATCTATTACCTCGTAATAGGTGTCGTAAATAGCCTTTGCCACTTGATACTCAGGCGTATCTTCAATGCGCGCTCCGTTTCGTTCAAACTCATACATCTTTGAGCGAGCGTCTGAACAGACACTTGTAAGTGCCGAGTGAAGGCACTCTAAGCATAATGGCTCACATTCATCTGCCGTGTGAAGAGCAGAGTGAACTATGAGCGTGCGAATATCTTGACATCTGGCACATGCGCCGACACCTGTGACACCCCACGAGAAGTGTATCTCGGGGGGTAAATCGGGTGGGTATGAGTTGGTCATGCGTTTTCCTTTCGTGTAAAGCTCGGAGCGAGTGAGTTCACTACTCGCTTGAGGTTAAGAGCCTCACTTCGCCACTCATTACGCTGGCGTGTGAGTCTTGCGTTAGCAACGGCACTCGTGATTACGAGAGCCATTAACGACACGAGTGCTATGGAAATAGCAACAATGTCGAGGTCGGATAGATACATGATGTTCCTTTCGTGTGATCCCGACAGGCTTGAAGGGAAATGGAATTAAACCCTACGAACCTGTCGGGTGAAGGATTTTCCTTCTGAGAACAGCCTAGCACTTTGGTTTCAGAAGTCAAGAACCCCCTCTGAGTTCCGATTACCTTGCGCCCGTGAAGAAAAAACTGTGCGCACGTGCGTATGACGACAATGTATGTATCACGTGTGTGTAAACAAGTGCGTTCGTATGACGGCAAGTAATATACCGCGTGTGTGTATGAATTGCCCGTGCGCTGGTGCGCTCGTGGATCCGCGTGACGACTTTCCATGTTCCAAGCGCACGCACCTACATACGCACCCACTCACCCACCTACAAAACGAAAAACCCAAAACACCTAAAAGAGAGCAAAAAAAAGAAGCTAAGAAAATGGATCAAGAGAGAGAAAACCGCAGGTCAGAAGGCTAGTTTCTAGGGTTGTTGCTTTATTCTTAAAAAAGAGTAAAGTTCGCCTTGTCGGTTCAACCGAACCAACACAAACCACACGAAAGGCACGAAAAATGGAAAAGAACCAAATCTCCGAAATGCTCGCCCCGTTCGCACTTAGCGCGGAGAGCGCAAAGAGCGCGACAAACCGAATTGCCAGCGCACTAGAAAAAAACGGAACACCAGCGCAACTCCTCGCAAGTGTTGGGCAAAGCCTTAACGCGCTAAGTGAGCGCGTGGACGAAGAAACCGCCGATTATGGCGCACTTAAGGCACTTGTGAGCGCGTTCGCATTCTCGACCGCTATCGCCAAGAAAGGCACAGACAAGCCCAAGAAAACACGCGAAGTGTGGGCAGATAGCCAAGCAGAGGCGCAAGCGATAAAGAACGCGCAGACCCCAGCGAAGCCAAAGAAGGCAAAAGCGGAAGCCAAGCCTCAGGCGCTCGACCTTGATAGCGTGGCGAAACTGCTCTCCGAAATCCTCGCGCGCGGATAGTCGCCCAACACAAACCGCCCGCCTACGCGTTAAACCCGCGTGGGCGGGTTTTTTTATGCGCTCGCACGCGTGCCACGCGCTGGGGCTCCGCCCCAGACCCCGCTGGGGGCACGCCCCCAGACCCCCGAATGGTGTCGCGAACGCGACCCCAGTTCTTATAGCGCTGCGCGCTAAGTATTATACTATCGCCTCTAAATATTTTCCCAGTATTACAAAAGTGCTGGTCAGAGCGGTATTTGACATACTATGAAAAGTCGGATCGTTCGGTTTTGCTATTTGAACGGGTTAGTATATATATAGGGGTAACGAGCGGAAGTCCCTAGCGAGTTACCAGCTCGGCGGCTTTATTGCCGCCTCGCAGGGGGGTAGTGAGGCGCTCTTAGGGAGCGCCGAACGAAGGGGGGATATATTGGAGGTTTTATATGGCTGCCAAGGGTGGTAGTGAACACCACAATGTGGCTAAGCTGAAAGAGGCTAAGGCCAAAGTATTAGATTTTGTTCGCCAAGGACTGTCCTTACAGGACGCTATAGCCAAGGCTGACCGCAAACCTGACGTCATGAAAGACTGGCGTAAGGATGCCCCCTTTATGAAAAACCTTGAGGCTGCCAAGTCTGAAGGTGAGAAAACCCTGAGTATCGTCTCAGGTGATGCTAAGTACAAGATTGGCTTTGAGGAGTTCTCGAAAGAGTTCTTAGACTCCCCCATCTTCGAGCATCATAGATCCTGGATTGACGTCCTTGAGGGACGTACCCCTTCCTGGACACACCCAGCTATGACTTACGAACCAGCAAGTTCTAAACGCCTGCTGATTAACGTACCTCCTGAGCATGCCAAGTCTACCGTCATCACGGTCAACTACTGTGTCTATCGGATTGCTATGGATCCGAATATCAAGATTACTATCGTCTCTAAGACTCAAGAGCGCGCTAAGGAGTATCTCTACTCCATCAAGCAGCGCCTAAGTCATGAGCGCTGGTCTAAGCTCCAAGCCGTATATGGTTCTACCGGGGGGTGGAAAGAGGATGCGGATACTTGGAAGGCTGATCGCATTTACCTCTCTCGTGATTCTACCGAAAAGGATCCGACGGTACAAGCGCTCGGTATTGGTGGCCAGATTACTGGAGCCCGTTCCAACCTCATCATCTTGGACGACGTTGTTACGACTTCAAACGCGCATGAGTGGGAGAAGCAACTCCTCTGGCTCCAACGAGATGTAGTTACCCGTCTTGGTGATAATGGTAAGCTACTCATCGTAGGAACCCGCATAGCGGCAAATGACCTTTATCGAGAGATTCGTAGCCCTGAGCATTGGGTTGGCGGCAAGACACCTTTTACGTATTTCTCGATGCCTGCAGTTTTAGAGTTTTATGAAGATCCAAAACAGTGGGTCACCTTGTGGCCTAAAAGCCATATACCCTGGGAGGGTTCTGATGAAGGCGTACTACCTGATGAGGACGGTCTCTATCCCAAATGGGATGGCCCCGCTCTGTTCAGGAGACGCTCTGAAGTTAGCCCGAGTGCTTGGGCTCTTGTCTACCAACAGCAAGACGTACAAGAGGATTCAATTTTCCCACCTGCTGCCGTCCAAGGTTCTATCAATAGGATGCGAAAGCGCGGACCGCTAAAGGCAGGAACGGCAGGACACCCTAGGGAGATGGGCGCTTGGTATACCATCATGGGCTTAGACCCTGCTATGAGTGGTAATACTGCAGCAGTAATAGTTACTGTAGATCGTAATACACGTAATCGCTACATCTTGGATGTAGAGAACATGAAAGATCCTACTCCTCAGAAGGTACAAGAACTTATAGAGAACTGGGTCGAGAAGTATCAACCTCAAGAATTACGTATTGAGATCAATGCCCACCAGAAGGCTTACTCTCTGGATTTAGATTTACAGCAATACCTTGCCTCACATGGTGTGAAGTTTTCATCCCAGTTCACAGGCAAGAATAAGTGGGACACATCATTCGGTGTGGCTGCTATGTCAGGCTTGTTTGGTAGCGTACGTAATGGTACACACCAAGACGATAACCTAATAGAGCTTCCTAGCCAAGATGGATCTGAGGGTATCAAAGCCCTTATACAGCAACTCATCACATGGAGACCTGATACACGTGGTCCAACAGACTGCGTTATGGCTCTCTGGTTCTGTGAACTACGCGCTAAAGAAATTATCTCTAATGCACGTATCAATCAGAGCCATCTCAATAATAGATGGGCTACCCGAAGACAGCTCGAAAATCGTTACGTTATGAACGTTAATGATTACGAATTCTCACAGTACGAATAGGATAATGATGGCGTTCGATATCGAAACAATTGCACGGCGAGTGCAAAACATGAAAGAGCGTAATCGCAACCGCGATGCGCGCATGTCTGACTTGCTTGCTGTTCGTAAGGGAAGAATGACTGAGGTATTCCCAGACATGTTCCCTGAAGGTATGGGAAGTCCAATGGTTGCAAACTTTGTTGATGTTGCTGCTCGTGACTTAGCTGAGGTTCTAGCACCATTACCATCATTTAACTGCAGTACAAGCAATACTACATCTGACAGAGCTAAGGCTTTTGCTGATAAGCGTAGTATGATTGCTAACAATTACATTTACACCTCACGCCTACAGTCTCAGATGTACTGGGGTGCTGACTGGTATTTTTCTTATGGCTTCCTACCAATCCACGTAGAGCCAGATTTTGAAACAAATTTGCCACGCATTCGCGTCGAAGATCCAATGGGGGCTTACCCAGAATTTGACAGGTTCGGCCGATGTGTGGCGTATGCCAAACGATACATGAAAACAATTGGTGAACTTGCCAATGAATACCCAGAATATGCGGGGGATCTTCTGGGTAGACTTGGTTTCAATCAAGATACAAGCGCGCTTGTAGAGATGATTCGTTACACTGATAAAGATATAACTGTTCTTTTCGTACCAAGTCGTAATAATCTTATATTAAATGCTGCGAATAATATTACAGGTAGTATGACTGTAAAGGTTGCACGCCGTCCAGGTATTGATGATGAAGCTCGTGGACAATTTGATGATGTGTTGTATGTTCAACTAGCACGTGCTCGTTTTGCAAACTTAGCTATGGAAGCTGCTGAAAAATCAGTACAAGCTCCATTAGTTGTGCCAAACGATGTTCTAGATATGCCAATGGGTCCTGATGCAGTAATTCGAACTGCTAACCCACAAGGTATTGGCAGAGTAAGATTAGATATACCACAAGGAGCTTTTCAGGAACAAGCAGCACTACAAGCAGAACTACGTCTTGGTGCTCGCTATCCTGAAGGTAGAACTGGAAACATTGACGCAAGTATTATTACTGGTCAAGGTGTCCAGGCACTTCTCGGTGCTTTCGATTCTCAAATCAAGGCTGGTCAAATCATCCTTGCTGAGACATTCGAAGAAGTTATTGGGATGTGCTATGATATGGATGAAAAACTCTTTAATGAAGAGAAAAGTGTCAGAGGCGTATCGCAGGGTACTCCGTACGAGTTAAAGTACATGCCAAGCAAGGACATTAAAGGCGATCACACAATTGAAGTTCGCTACGGCTTGATGGCTGGTCTTGACCCATCGCGTGCCTTGATATTCTCTCTTCAAGCCTTAGGTGCAGATCTTGTATCTAAAGACTTCGTTCGTAGAGAACTTAACTGGAGTTTGAATGTATCACAAGAAGAACAACGTATTGAAGTTGAAAAAATGCGTGATAACCTAAGCGCTGCTATTACAGCAACTGCGCAAGCAATTCCTGCTATGGCTAGCCAAGGTCAAGATCCTTCTAGCTTAATCCAAAAGATTGCTGATGTTATTGAACGCAGACAAAAGGGTGACAGCATAGAGGCTGCTGCGTTGGCCGTGTTTACGCCTCCTGAGGCCCCTGAACAACCAATGCAGCCAGAGATGACTCCACCAGGCACACAAGGCCCAGTTGAACAGGCTCCCCCGTCCCCAGCCACTCCTGGATCACCTTCTGGTGGAGTCCCTCAACAAGCACCAGATTTAGCATCAATTTTAGCAGGACTTGGGGGCTAATAAATGGCAGGGGATGAATTCGCAGAACCAATTAATGATTTCTTAAGTCAGTTATCCCAAAGAAAAGAACTTGATGGATACATACCGACTGGGTGGTTCATAGTTACCGAGTGGATGAATCCAGATGAAGGTTTCGCTATCTTTGGTTGGAGTGATGGTGTTGGTTCACCATTAAAATATCGTGGCATGTTAGAACATGCTCTAGAAGAGAAATTATATTTCGATAAGTACGAAGGATAGGATCTAAAATGGCTGAAGGTATGAGAGTATCAGGCGTAGGCAAGGGTGCTCGCCGTACCGATTTAGATCGCGCTGCTAAAGTTCAACGCCAAGCTAAGGTGCAAAATGCTGTTGGTGGACAATACGGGGAACGTGCAGAACTAACACAGTTAGCGCAAGGCGCTTCTATGTCAGGTGGTCCTATGACAAGTACGGCTCCAGCTGCAGCTAGTATTCCAACTGTAGGTATTTTTGATAGAACAACACGTCCTAATGAACCAATAACTGCTGGCGTAGATGCTGGCGAAGGACCTGGTTCTGAAGTACTTATGACACCAGTAGATGCACCAGATCAATTAGCTACTTTTGCTCGCGCTATGTACATGGCAAATCCAACGCCACAATTACGTCGTATCGTAGAGGCATTTGAAGAAGAAGGTCGTTAGTGGCTAATCCTTTAGATGCATGGAATCCTGAGAAGAATAAACGTATAAAAGTTACTGGAATATTCGATAATGTCCAGTCTCAACTTGATCGCGTTATTTCAACTGAGATGGCTATGCTTTCGCCTAATCAATTTCAGAACTTCGATGCATGGGTAAATGCTTATCCAAACCAGAGCAAAGACTTTATTATGTCTGCAGTAAAGCTTGGTTTGAAGCCAGATACACCTGGTATTGGTAAGATTGCTTCAGTTGACGGACTAGCACAATTAAAACAAGATTTAATTAACACTAAAAATATCAAGTCTGCACTAGATAAAGATAAATCACTAGCAGCAGATATCAAAGATGTGTTATATGGTGGGTTCAAAGGTACAACTCGTACGCTTTTTGCTGCACTTCGCTCGCCTTATGAGTATGTAAGCACAGTCGGACGTGATGCTTATGCACTTGCAACTCAAAAAGACAAGCCAGATTTAAGTGAATTTGTACAAAACCTTAGTCCTTTAGGACTAGTTGGTGAAACTACACAACTTGGTCAGCTGGGACGGGCATTTTTAGCTAATCCTACTAAAGTAGATACAGGTTCTGGTTTCTTTATTAACGAGAAATCTAAAGTACAGAAGGCTCAAGCCAAGGCTATGGGTGCTTATGGACTTATCAATGGTAAATCTTTTACTCTTGGACGTGCTGCACTTAAAACTGTAGGCTCAGATCCTAATAGTACGCAGTATAAAGTCATGTCAGGCATTATTGATGCCACACTTAACGTAGCTTTAGACCCTACAATTTGGTTAGGCCCTGGTGCTATTACCAAAATTGGTAAAGGTGGAAAAGAACTTAAGAAAGCTAAGCTTGCTGCTGCTGAAGAACTGAAAAAAGAATCTAATCGTTTAGCTGAGGCAGCTGGCCTTACCAAGGAAGAAAGAAGGCTCATTAAAGAGCGTTCCGGACTTGCTAAGGAAGTTACTCGTCAAGCGGAAAACAAGTACCTCAAGGCTGAGCAGGTATATCAGAAGGCACAACAAGCACGCATTGAAGCAGATTATATTGCTGCGGCTAAAGTATATGCTGCTGATACCAAGAATGCTGCCAACCTTGCAGGTCCAGGAGGTTTGCCCCTCAATAACCGTAACATTGGCGAGTTCATTTTCGAACGAATCAACACAGGTAATCAAAAAGAAACTGTTGATGCACTATCTAAGTTATCTTCGGATTACTATAATACATCAGGAGCTTTTCCTGGTGGAGTATTTTTTGATGAACTACCACAAGCACCTGGCTCGATAGCACTTGCGACACGTGGTAATGACGAATTTGTTGCCTCTTACTATGGCAAAGCTCCTAAGTTACTTGATTTAGCTGATGACACGACTGGTTTATCACAAAAAGCTTGGTCACAGGAACTAAAGCGTCGTACAGAACTATTAAACAGAATTAAACAAGCAGCAGATGATGGTACATTACCAGCACCTACACGTGAAGCTTTTAATACCCTAAGAACTGAGAATACAGCTGTAAGTTCTGTCGCAATTTCTATGCTTGAAGATACTGTAGCTAAACCTTTAGGTACATGGTTACAAGATATTTCAGTTATTGCTGCTAAAGAAGGTGGCGTAGACCAACGAATGATGGCTACTATCGTGGATATGATTTCAGATATCTACAAAGTAGATGGATTTGCTAATATTCGTTCAATCTTTGGTGATACTGGTGGCATAGTTCTAACTAATGTAGACAATGTAGCTGCTCGTAAGGTTAAAATTAGCGAAGTATTAGCTGAATCTGCAGAGCCAACTATGGCTGCAAACGCTATGTTGAAGTTAGATAGTGTTATCGAAAGAGCAGAAGATACTCTATCAAGTAGTAAGCAAGCCCTTGATAATGCTAGGTTAGAATCTGAAGGAATGGCACAACGCTTAAAGGATATTGAAACTTTACGCGATTATGCAGCCAAAGATCCTGATTTGCTTAAAATGATGTTGAATGATCCTGATAATATCGGGATAGCTAAAGTCATGGATTTAGACATGCAAATTGGTGATACTCGCTATGCTAGAGAGTTCTTTTCTAGTGAAGTAGGTCTGACAGATTCACTATTTGGTGGGTTATCTGCAAATACAACCAAAGCTATGCGGTATCTATTCGGTAAAAGATTCCTTGCAGTTGCAGAGATTGTAGCTAAAGAGACCAATACAATGCGTCTAGATCGTCTATTTGGACGCAAGTTAGATGTCGAAATTGTTGATGAACTAGCTAAGGCTAACACCGCAGAAGGCGTTATTGCTGTAATGCTGAGGCATTTAGCTTCTCCTGAGAGTGATCCACAGATTGCTCGTAGCCTATTGCTGCGCACTGAGCTAGCCCTAAACAGTAGTAATCCACTAATTAAGCTTGCTGAACCTGTAAGTTTGAAGGCTGTATCGTTTATTGAAAAAGCAGAAAAGAAACTAACTAATCAATACATGCGTTCAGTTATTCTGCCTTTGAACGATTTGGATAGATTATCACGTGGCCTAAATGACTGGTTTACCACAGCTAAAGTACCACAAAATTTAATTGATGATGTAATAAATAAAGTTATCAGTGAAAAAGATTACACAGCACGTGCTAAAGTCATTATGGACGGCATGCGTAAGATGCAAGAACACCTTGTTACTACAGTTGGTAAAGGTGATACTGAATTAGCTAAAGTCCTAGATGATGCTCTAAAACTTGCTGGTAAAGATCAAGCTATTGTACGTAAGTATAATGTTGCTAACTTAGCTCAGGGAACAGACCCTAAACTTGTTTTTACTAATGGTGAAGAACTAGCTATGACTGGTGCTAACTACGCTCACCAGTTCCTAGATGATGTTATTCGTCTGCCAGATACACGTCCTATTATTGACGCTATCAATACCTATAACAAAAATGTACCTTTGTATGGTAAGGCTAAAGCTATAACCACAACAGCAAACCAATTAGGTGACTACTGGCGTACAGCTCAGCTAGCATTCCGTGTATCTTACACAATGCGCAATATTGGTGAAATGCAACTTCGTATGTTCTTCTCAGGACACGATAGCATATTTAATCATCCAATTCAGTTTTTAGCTATGGCCATGGCCAACCCTAAGGGTACAAAGATGCAGGCACTTGCCGCTCGTATCGGCAAAGCTCAAAATGACATATTTGGCAACAACTTCAAAGATGATATAACCGAGAAGCTTGTAACAGATGCTTTAGATGAATATCTGCAATTCATGAAACGCGGTATCAGTGCTGGTGATCCTCGCACTGCTTTCGTAGGTAAGATATACGAAGTAGTTAATAATAATCACGAGTCCTATTACAAGGGCCTTGCATTAACACTTATGCGTTTCAACAAAGATGATCTAATGCCACTTGTAGCACGCGCTCGTACACCTGAACTACAAGATGATTTGATTAGTTATCTTACCACCAGAAAACAAGGTCTTGAGATATTAGAAAAGATACATCGTGGCGCTCGTACTTCTAAAGAAGTAACTGGTGTAAAAGTATCTGACTTTGACAGAATCATATTAAAAGATATCACCAAGCCTTTTTCAAAAGATAATATAAACGTAGATAACTTAAGAACATATCTATTTGATATTAACTCTACTGGTTCTTATGAATACGCTATCCAGTCTATTGGTGGTAAAGGACCTAAGGCTGAGTATATTCGTGAGATCCTTGCTAAAGGTAAAGTAACTGTTACTCAAGGTAACAAAACAACAGAGATTTCTATCCCAGATTACGCTAAACTCAAGAATGTTGTAGAGATGGATGATCTTGAGATTGGTTTCAAATCTCAGTTAGCATCATTCTTCAAGCGAGAAGACATGCCAGAATCCACAGTATTATTATCTCGCACTAAGCGTTTTGCGGATGGTGAGCCTAAGATGCTTACTAAAGCAGTAGATTGGTTCTTTGATCTAAATGCTAGATTTGAAAACTTAGCTGCTTTTGGACCTGAGTTCCGTATGGCTTATTGGGACCACGTAGGCCGTTATGCTACAATGCTAGGTACTGATGACTTATTGAAACTTCAAGATTCTGCCATGAAAACTTTAGCACCACTTCGTAAGAACGGCAAGGCTTGGGGCAAGAAGCACCAAACTATCAAGATTATTGAGAAGGAACTAAAGAGACGTGGAGATGATTACGTCCATGAGGGTGGAATAACCCTAGCTAACCTTAACTCAATGGCTTCTAAGCAAGGCGCTAAGTACACCAAAGAATTATTTTATGATGCATCTAAGCAGTTACAGTCTGCTCAGGCTATGCGTCTTATATTCCCATTCATTCAGGCGCAGTTTAATACCATTAAAAAATGGGGACAACTATTTGTTTCTAACCCAGTAAACTTTTACAAACTAGGTCGTGCTTACAATTCCTTGACAAAGGAAGGCTCAAGCGCTATTTACGACATAACTGGTGTTAAGTATGACGAGGGACAAGGCTTCGTCTATGAAGATGAGTTTGGTGAAAAACGTTTCCGTTACCCAATTGCTGGAAGTTTTATCGGAGGCTTAGTAGGTAGAAATATAGATTCTGCTCAATCACTACAACTTACAGCTCCTGTACAGTCACTTAACTTAGCTTTTGGTTCTGTTAATCCAGGAGTTCCCGGTATTGGTCCTGTAGGACAGTTTGCCTTTCAGGCAAGTGGTAAGTCAGCAGCATTTGGACCTGTCTGGGATACGATGCGTAATGTAGTAATGCCATTCGGAGAAATAACAGATCCTGTAGGGTCTCTTGCTCCAGCTTGGTTGCGTAAAACATTTTATTATCTTCTTAACGATCAAAAAACAGTTGAGCGTGGAGTAAAAGACTGGGCATCATACCTAGCTTCTACTGGTCAATATGGCGAAAATCCTTTAATGGACGACACCGCAAGAAATCAGTTGTTTAAGGATGCCGAGGGTATGTCTCGTGGTATTGGATTACTAACAGCCTTATTCCAGAGCATAGCACCAGCTACACCTTCTCAAGAAGTATTTGCAAAGATTCCTAATAACAAAAAGGTTGACTTTGCTAGCATGACTATGCTTTACAATGCATGGGATCAGATTAGCCGTAAGCATCCTGGTGATTACTTTGCAGCAGTTCATGAGTTTTCAACAGAGTTTGGCGAGCGCAATCTATTAGCAATCTTAGGTGGCTCTACTCGTACTGTTTCAGGAACTAAAGATGCTTGGACATTTTTGAATATGCATCCTGATGCAGCAGAAAAGTATGCTACTAAGAATGGTGATATTGTTCCATTCTTTTTTCCTGGTGGAGAAGGTGCTACAGCATACTACGCTTGGCAAAAGAAAACAGGACGTCGTGAACCTTTAAGCACAGAAGAGCTATCTTCTGCTGCGGAAGAACTTGTTTACAAGATGGCTAAGTCTCAGATTTCTGAGATGCAAGCTGCCATGGGATACTCAGATGTCTGGTATGCAGGTGAAATAAACAAACTTAACAAGCGTTTTGGTGATTCTGCTCCAGCATCTATTATTAATGTTGGTACTGACAATGAGCGTATTGCTAACGTTGCTAAAGCTTTACAGGATAAAGCATTTCAGATGTCTCCTGTATACAAAGAAACAGCACAATTCTATGAACAATATTCTAGAGCAATAGAACTACTAAAAGAAGCTCGCGTAACCGCAGACCCTGATTTAGGCAGTTCACACTGGTATGCAAGCGAGTTACGTTCACAACTACAAGAACTTGCTGACAGTTTAATGTTAGAGAATCCAGCATTCGCTCCAATGTTTTATCGTGTATTTGCAGGAACTATGAAAGCAAAGGACTAACGTGACAGAAACATACAACCAGATGCGACAGAGGCAGATATCCTCTTCAACCTATTCTTCCATGGGTGCTATGGCTAATAGCAATGCTGCCGCAGCTTTAGCTGCTCGTATTAGAGCAGAGGGTAGTTTCTACACTCGTACACTTGCTACAGCAGATCCTGTAGCATTCAGCAATCTTGCTGCTAGAGAACTAGATGCACTTCGTTCTCAGTTAAGAAATGACGGGTTTGGTAATAATGCAAACTATCTACAAGCTTTGCTTCGAGCAACTGGTAAGTCAAAAGGTAGTTCGCCACTAGGAACATTTAGTTATGAAGATACTAAGGCTTTCCGTGAGGCTGTAGTAGAGTCACGTCTTAATGGTGTAGAGTATTTAACCTTACTTCAAGATAACCTAGATAAAGGTGGAGTAGGCGGAACTAAGACTAAGTTTAGCAAAGAAGCATCCACTGCTATTAATCTAATTGATAAGTCTGATTCTAAGACTATGCTTTCTAAAGCATACTATGCCGCTTATGGTGAGGGTGCGCCACAGTCTGAAATTGATCGCTTTATGACCAAATTTAATGCTCGTGCTAAGAAAGAAGCCGTAACTACTACAGGACAAGGAACTTCTACTACAAGCACAGGCGGAACCACAGGTAAGTCTACAACCACTCGTTCTGGACTTGGCTTTACAGCAGAAGAACAAACCAACTTCCTTGCTAACTATCTCATGAAACGTGGCGTAAAAGTAACCCCAGAAACTGGTGGTGCTGTCAAGACATTTATAGATGAAATGCGTAATACCTACAAGGACAATAATTTAGTTGAACCTGAGTTCAACACACTAGCCAACAAAGCACTTGCTTTAATTGGCACAGGAGATCCTGAGATACTTAAACAAAAACTAGCAGAAGAAAAACAAAAGATTCGTAACCAAGCTGCTAAGTTGAATCCTGGCATGGCAGACATTCTTGCTAGAGGCGAGGACTTGAAAGATTATGCAGATCAATATATTAAAGTTGCTTCTTCTATCACACGCAAGACATACGATATGAACAATCCTCTCATTAAAAAGATGATGAATTACAAAGATGAAAAAGGTAACTATCGTGCAGCTTCAGATATAGAAGCCTACGAGATTATGCGTGGAAGCAGTGACTGGGATTCCAGTCCTGATGCATTTAACTCTTTCAGTGGTATTGGCGATATTATCGAACGAAAGTTAGGCTAATTAATGGCTAAAAAGAAAGTTGTTGAGACAGTAGTTAAAGCTGTCAAAGACCTACCAAAAGCGTTAGAAGCTAACAAAGCAGTAACAGCTGCTAAAGAAGCTGAAAAGAAAATTGATGCGATTCTTGCTAAGCCAAATATTACTGTTTCTGATGTCAAGAAGATAGAAACCCTTGCTAAGACAGTAGAAAAGAATCTTGACAAGGCTGTAGATCTTGGCGCTTCAACAGCTAAAAACAGTCCTGTTGCTCAAGTTGAAAAAGCTGTAAAAACTAAAGTAACTGAGGCAAAAGCAGAAGCTCCTAAACCTGTCACAACTACGCCTAAAGAAGCACCTAAAGTAACAACTAAAGCAGCACCTAAAGCAGAAGAGGCTCCTGGTCCAAGCAACCTTCCTAAGTCTACTCCTACTAAACCTGCTGCAGCTCCTAAGACGCCTAAGACTCCTACTAAAACAGCTAAGGCGGCTGACGGCGATGGCCCTAAGACACCAAGTAGAACTGTTGGAAAGATAGATGATCTTCCACCTAATCTTAGACCACCATACGGAGTCTTTCCTGCTCTTGGTGGTATTGCTGCTGGTTCAGGCCTTGACAAAGGAACTCCTCAAGAAATTCCTGACGATGCCGACGATCCCACAAAAAATCCTCCAAAAATAGAGCTACCAAAAATAGAGCTACCTAAAGTCGACGGTAAAGACGGTAAAGACGGTAAAGACGGTAAAGATGGTAAAGATGGTAAAGATGGTAAAGATGGTAATAGTGACGGCGATAGCGATGGTGACGTATCTCCTGAACCACAACCAGAACCACAACCAGAACCACAACCAGAACCAGAACCTGAGCCTGAACCAGAAGTAGATAATTTTGCAACTCAATGGTTAATCTTAAAAGCTAAACTTCTGGCTGCAGGTTTACCTGAATCTACTGTAGATAATAGCGTTAATTATTTTAGAACTATTCTTAAAGATGGTAAATTTGCTGGAACGCCTAACGAACTTGAAAATGTAGTAGATCAGTATTTATATTTACCTACATATCAGTCTAAGGCTGGAGAAGTAGTTGATTCACCATTCTACAAAGACTTTGGTAAGTTCAATGAGAAGCTTACTACTCGTAAAAAACCAGGTGAACTTGTAGGTCTTGTTCTAGGTTATAGAAGAGTTATTGATAAGTATGTCACTAGCGATACAGCTAAAACTGCATTCAAAAATGACGACTCAATAACAAAATACATGCAGAATGATGTGTCTGTTGCCGAACTTGATGAGCGTGCTAATGCTGCTCGTCTACGTTCTATCAATGCTGATCCTTTCTATGTTAAAGCTCTTATGGAACTTAAATACATAGATGCTTCTTCGGACCTAACAGCATTTTACCTAGACCCAAATGTAGGTACTAAAGCTCTTGAAGATCGTCGTACTGCTGGTGCATTCGCTACTGAAGCAGTCCGTAGAGCATCTGAAGCTACAGGTATCAAACTAGATACAGAATTTGCTAGACAGCAAGCTGCTCGTCTCACACAACTTGGTTATAGTGAGGCACAAATTACTCAGCTAGCAGGCGAAGGATACGAGAATATATCAGAACAACTCAGACCTACTGAGAAGTTATCTGGTATCTATGAGCGTAATCTAACAGGCGGTGCAGTTGATGCTGCTAAAGTACAACAAGAACTTCAGTCCGAGCAGTTCCTTGGAACAGCATCGGAACGTCGTAAGAGACTTAAAGAACAGGAAATCCAGGCGTTTAGAGGACAGTCTGGAATAGGAACAACAGCCCTTCGCTCCACAGCGATAGGCATACTCTAAAAGAATCCCGACATGGATCTATCGGCCCCATGCGGTGTATTAGACCGATAGTACGAGCCAATATCTATTCCCCTGTAGATATTGAGGCGTGCGCCAACTACTAGAAAGGGAGAGTTGCTATGAGCAACAACCGCGATAACTACTGGGATGACGAAGATGAAGATGATGACTTTACGCCATCATACGAATCGGAAACTGACCTTGTAAAGAAACTGCGTAAGGCTTTGAAGTCTGAGCAAAAGAGAAACAAGGAACTCGAAAGTTCACTAGGTGAACTCAGCAAGTCCCAAAGAGAGCGGATTTTGAAGGACGTATTTTCGTCCCGTGGCGTAAACCCAAAGGTTGCCGCATTTGTACCATCTGACTTGGATGCTTCGGAAGAAGCTATCGCAGCTTGGTTAGACAACAATGCCGATGTATTCGGCTTTGAAGTTAAACCAGAGCAAGAAGTAAGTCAGCGTGACGTCGCAGCTTTGCGACAGATAGATGCTGTAACAAGTGGTGCTTTATCCCCCGACAAGTCTGAAGATATAGCATTTCGTATTAACAATGCTAACTCTGAAGATGAAATCCTAAAACTTATCTACGGTTCACAATCGTAGCCACTTCGACCAAAAAGGATAGGTAAATGCCTAACTTGTATACCTCTGCTGCTTTGCCAGCAGGTCAAGCGGGTACAGTTGTCGGTGCTAACCTTGTTACTCAGGCGTATGACAAGCTCGTAGAGTTCGCTCTTCGTTCCGTTCCGTCATTCCGTGCTGCAGCTGACAAGAAGCCTGCACAGCAATCCCACGCAGGTTCATCTGTATTGTTCCAACTTTACAATGACCTCGCAGTAGCTACCTCACCATTGACAGAAACTGTTGATCCAGATGCTGTTGCAATTCCTGCAACAAGCACAGTCGCAGTTACCCTCAATGAGTATGGTAACTCAATCATTTCAACTCGCAAGCTCGACCTCTTCTCACTCGCTGATGTAGAGCCAGCTCTTGCAAACATTGTTGCATTCAACATGAATGACTCACTCGACACAGTTGTCCGTGATGTTCTAAATGGTGGATCACAGGTAATCCGCGAATCCGCTGGATCACTTTCCACCTCTGCAGCAATCACAACCATCACTGGTTCTGACACAATCAAGTCACGCGATATCCGCTACGCAGTAGCCAAGCTTCGCGCAGCAAACGTTGTGCCACGCCGTGGTTCTCTATACGCTTCCTACATTCACCCAGAGGTTTCACACGATCTTCGTGCTGAGACAGGAACTGCAGGATGGCGTCAGCCACACGAGTACGTAGATACCTCAAACATCTACGCAGGTGAGCTTGGAACATACGAAGGCGTTGCTTTCGTAGAGTCACCACGCCTACCAAACTCACAGGCTGGTTCAGGATCTGGCGGAAGCCAGGTTCGTGTGTTCTCAACATTCGTAATGGGTCAACAGGCTCTTGCAGAAGCAGTTGCAGAAGAACCACACACAGTTATCGGTCCAGTTACAGACAAGTTAATGCGTCTCCGCCCAATCGGCTGGTACGGCGTACTTGGATGGAACCGTTACCGTTCAGAATCTCTATGGCGTATCGAAACAGCATCGTCTGTTCGTCCAACCGTTTAGTTAATTAACTGACTGCTGGGCAGGGGAAACCCTGCCTAGTGGTGAGTTCATTAAAGGAGAACTATGGCTTTCTACTTCACACCACCAACAGTATCTGAAGGACCTGCAGGAGACAACGTACTGCACTACAGATATAAACTGGAACGTGGTATCACTGTAATCAAGGAGAATGATGTCTATCGTCAAGAACGTTTTCCGTATGCTGAAGATTTGGCTAATGCTGACTTGTATTACTTGGGTGGTCACCGTTATGAAATTTCATCTGCAGAAAAAGCATCGCTAGAAGCAGCGGGGTACACAGTAGAAACTGTATAGGGGGAACATGTTACACAGAAGTACACATCCTACAGATGTAGAAGGTTGCTTTGGATGCAAAATCCTAGGCATAAGCCTTAACGCAGGAGAAGCATCAACTAGAACCAGTATGTCCACCAAGAAGTGGGATGCTGAGTTGCAGGCTTATAGAGATGCTAGAGCACAAGGGATTCAACCGTCATCAACTCGTATGAAAGATATACAAGTGGCAGTTGAGGTAAGTAACAGAGCAGGAAAGGCGTTCAAAGCGGACGACTCAACAGGAGGGTTAATATAATGCCGATGGTTAGCGGAAAGAAGTTCCCTTACACAGCTAAGGGTAAGAAGGCAGCCAAGATGTATGCAAAGGCTGAGAAAATGGAAGAAAAGGCCATGATGATGAAGGCCAAGAAGAAAGCCGTTAAGAAGAAAGCGAAAAAGAAATAATGGCCGAAAAGAAAATTAAGAGAATCACCGGATCAGCAAGTACTTCTGCTGTGCCAGCAAAACCAACAAGCATGGGTGGCCGTAATTCTTTTTACGATACCAGTGGGTATAATCCAATTCAAAAAGCTGCTAGCACTGTAGGCAAATACGTTGGAAATATTAAAAAAGAAGTTGGTCAATATGCTGGCAGTTATCGTAAAACAATTGGAGCACAGAATGAAGCACGTACTGTACCACCTTCAATGCGCCCTGCTGCTAAAGCTAGAGCTAATGCTGCCGCAGCTTCTAATAAGAAAGACCTTGGTCAACTTGCCGGAGCAATCCTACAAGGACGTCGCTACGACAAAAAAGGCAGAATCAAATAATGTCATCTGGACAACATAAGACCCATCACGGTTTTAACTCTGTCCAGATTAAGGACGGGAAAGTGGTTCGTCTAAATAAGAACGGAACCGTAAGAGCAGTATTAGGAAAGTACGGAGAGTATGGCAAGCAAAAGAGATCCTAGGCTCGCAAGAGCAGGAGTTTCAGGCTTTAACAAACCTAAACGTACCCCTACTCACCCAAAAAAGTCTCATGTAGTTGTGGCTAAGCAGGGTGAACAAGTAAGAACAATCCGCTTTGGAGAACAAGGTGCTAGCACAGCTGGCAAACCTAAAGCTGGAGAGTCACAACGTATGAAGATGAAACGCAAAAGTTTCAAAGCGCGTCATCGTAGAAATATATCCAAAGGAAAAATGAGTGCCGCATATTGGGCAGATAAGGTGAAATGGTAATGTCGAAATCATTCGATAGAAGCGCAGCTAAGAAAGCTGGCGCAAAAAGAGGGCTTCCAAAAGGTGGAGGCAAAGGCGCTAAGGGAGAAAGACTTTACACTCCTGTAAGCCAAGCAACAATCGATAAAATTAAAAAGATGGGTATGACTAAGGCACTTGCTAAGGCAGGTAAGACCCCTAAGGGTGCTCGTGCTGAGTTCATCCAAGGTGTAAATCGTATGTACGGTGCTAAGCGCGTAGCCGCTGCTCGTGCTAAGGCTGCTCCTGCAGCTAAGTCTCCAGATGCTGCTCGTGCCGCTTACGCTAACAAGCCTGCTGTAAAGAAGGCTGCTGTTAAGAAAGCTGCTCCTAAGAAGTACACATCTAAGTCACCTAAGCCAATGAATCAAAAGGGTCTATTCCCTGGACTACTAGGTGGCAAGAAGTAACAATGTCATACACCAAACCAGGTCTACGTGAATCCATTAAGAAACGAGTCCTTGCTGGCTCTAGCGGTGGTAGACCTGGACAATGGTCAGCGCGTAAAGCGCAACTTGTAGCACAACAGTACAAGAAGGCTGGTGGTGGCTACACAGGTAGCAAATCCAGCAAACAAAAATCTTTATCTAAATGGACTAAAGAAGAGTGGGGAACCAGATCTGGTAAACCTAGCACTCAAGGTTCTAAAGCAACTGGAGAGCGTTACTTGCCTAAGAAGGCACGTCAGGCTCTAAGCAAGAAAGAGTACGCGGCTACTTCTGCTAAGAAGCGTCGTGATACCAAGTCTGGTAAACAGTTCTCCAAACAACCTAAATCAATTGCTCGAAAGACAGCGAGGTATAGATAATGGCAGTCGGAAATACAGGTTCCCCGTTTAGTGCTGAACTAAATCGACTTGCTAATGGTGGTACTTACAGAACTCCACTAAACGTTGTGGGAGACAGTCTTGCTGCTAATCAATGGGCTGGCACAACTAGCCAAAGCATCCAAGGCGCGCTTAATCGTAAAGATGGACGCACGGATCCCAAAACCTTCCTTGACATCCAAGGTATTTGTAATGTGCTAGCAGGAACCGATGGTCTTGCTGCACCCGAAGCTCTGAGAAGGATATCGTCCTAATGACATCAACTCTTGCCAATTTGGTAGATGAAGTTCTCCTAAATCTTAATGGCTATACGATGCGACAAGATCGCACCACTCACCTTACTGCCGACATCAACTCCTCAGCTCTAATCTTGAACCTAGGTAGCGTATCCAATATTGGCAAGGGTGTTGTCGAAATCGACGATGAAATGATTTGGCTGGATAGTTATGACCGCGTGTCGAGCACAGCAACTGCAGCTCCATACGGTCGTGGCTATCAAGGCACAACGGCTATTAGCCACACCACTAACACCAAGGTAACTATCTCCCCTACCTTCCCTAGACTCTCTATCAAGCGTGCTATCAATGACAGCATCAAAGCGGTCTTTCCCCAGCTTTTTGGAGTAGATAAAACAACCTTTAGTCTTACTGCCACCCAGTCGACATACAGCCTCCCATCGGCCATAGACGACGTTTTAGGGGTATCCTGGGACACTCCTGGCCCTACCGGGGAATGGATGCCTGTCAAACAATGGCGTCACGATAAAATGGCTAATTCAGCTACGTACGCTACTGGTCAAACTATTTCGGTTTATGACCGTATTACCCCAGGTCGGACTGTACAGGTAACGTACAGTAAAGAACCTAGCATTCTTGTTAATAATAACGATGTCTTTGAAACGGTAACTGGATTACCTTCATCTACTAAAGATGTTATTGTTTATGGGGCTTCTTATCGTCTAGCCTCCTTTATCGATCCAGGCCGTCTTACATTTACTTCTGCCGAGGCAGACCAAGCTGATACTAAAATTCAATTTGGCTCTGGCTCTAATGCTGCTCGATTTATGCTCGCACTTTACCAGCAACGCCTTGCCGAGGAAGCAGGCAAGTTGCGTGGCCAATACCCAGTCCGAATCCACTACACGAGGTACTAATGACAATACGTAAATATCTCTCTACATCTCAGGAGACCACGCTTACATCAGCGATGAACTCCTCTCAGACAACGATGGTTGTCAACTCTGCAGCGGGTTTGCTTGGTAGCATCACCCCAGCAGCAGGTGAAACCTTCACTATTGTCATTGACCCAGATACTTCGCTCGAAGAAATTGTCGATGTAATTGCTCCCTCTAACCCAGGTAGCAACACATTAACAGTTAATCGTAACATCGATGGAACTGCAGCAATTGCTCACTCTGCTGGTGCAAAGGTTCGTCACATGGCTATCGGCCGTGACTTCCGTGAAGCCAATACACACCAAGAAGGTAACCTTACAGCTCACGCTGCTACCACCTCTGCTCAGTTGGCTTCGGTCATCTCAGATGAGACTGGTACTGGCTCACTAGTCTTCAACACAAACCCTACAATTGTCACTCCAACTATCGCATCATTTACTAATGCGACCCACAACCACACTAATGCTGCTGGTGGTGGAACCCTTACCTCAGCTGCTGTCTCTGACTTTACAGAAGCAGCACAAGATGCTGTTGGAGATATGTTCTCTGGTAACACAGAGTCAGGTATTTCAGTCACTTATGACGATGCCACAGGTAAGGTTAATTTTGACGTAAACGATCCAGTCATCTCAATTGATGGAGATATTGCTGGTTCGGCTACGATGACCAACCTCGGCAACGTAACCATCAACACAGGTATTACTGCTGGCGTTATCGTGAATGCGGACATTTCGGGCGCAGCCGCTATCGCGCCTTCTAAGATCGCAGGTACAGCAATTACTGCTGCTGACACAGGCACAGTTACCTCCGCGATGATTGCCAACGATACTATCGTCAATGCTGATATCAACACCTCTGCCCAGATTGCTTACGGCAAGTTAAACCTTGCTAACAGCGTTACAAACGCTGACATTAATGCTTCTGCTGCAATTGACTGGAGCAAGATAGCGCCTTCTGCCACCATATCCACTACAGAACTTGGATATCTTGACGGTGTTACTTCTGCTATCCAAACTCAGTTAGATTCTAAACTAGCAACTTCTACAGCAGCCAGTACTTATGCTCCTCTTGCTAGCCCTGCGCTAACTGGTACACCTACAGCACCTACTGCTGCTGCTAATACCAATACAACTCAGATTGCCACAACAGCATACGTTCAGACAGAAATCAATGACTTGATTGCTGCCGCACCTGGAGCACTAGATACTCTTAATGAGTTGGCTGCAGCCCTTGGTAACGATGCAAGCTTCTCAACCACAGTAACCAACTCTTTGGCTACTAAGTTGAACCTATCTGGTGGCACTATGACTGGTGCTATCGCTATGGGTACCAACAAGATTACAGGTCTTGGTGATCCAACAAGTAATCAAGATGCTGCAACTAAATACTATGTAGATAACACAGTAGTTGCTCCTAGCAACCTGACTGGAGTAATTACATCGGTAGGTAATGCAACATCTACAGGTGCTCAGACTGGTAGTGGTAATACCTTTGTAATGCAGACTAGCCCGACACTGACAACACCTAATATTGGCGTTGCTACTGCTACCAGTATCAATGGTACTACGATCCCTAGCAGCAAGACTCTTGTAGCAACAGATTCAACCCAGTATGTAGTCCCAAGTCAAACAGGAAACTCTGGTAAGTATCTTACTACAGACGGAACCACATCATCCTGGGCAAGCGTAGATGCTCTACCTAGCCAGACAGGAAACTCAGGAAAATATTTAACCACAGACGGAACTACCGCTTCGTGGGCAGTCATTACAACCGACCCAACGCCAACCGTGTTTATGCTCGGTGGAATGTAACTAAGGAGAAATAAATGCCAACAACCTATAAAGTCCTTGGGCAATCAAACCCATCGGCAACAACAGCAACAGCGCTGTATACAGTACCATCAACAACACAGGCTGTTGTGTCTACGATTACAGTATGTAATCAGGCTGCAGCAGCAGCAACATATCGCGTTGCAGTACGCCCAGATGGAGCAGTACTAGCAGCACAACACTATGTAGTTTATGATGCATCGCTACCTGCTAATGCTACAGACACATTAACTCTTGGTATTACATTAGGTGACACAGATGTAATCACTGTCTATGCATCAACTGCAACTATGTCTTTCTCAGCCTTTGGAAGCGAGTTATCATAATATGACTATTGGAAGAATACCCTCGATAGAGGGAGGAATCCAGCCAACTATCTTTGATGCTAAAGCGGATATTCTTACCGCTACCGCAGCAGATACTCCAGCAAGGCTGGCAGTTGGAAATAATGGCGACACTCTTGTCGCGGATAGTGCCGCTAGCACAGGGCTTCGCTGGCAAGCATCGCAAGCCGCTGGAAAAAATTACGCAATCAACGGCGCTTTTGATGTATGGCAGCGCGGAACTTCATACAACCTAACGACAACTGTGGCCTATGGTTTTGCCGATAGATGGGCTGCTAATCAAGATTCAACCGCCGCAGGTGTAGCAAGTCAAGTGACTACATCATTGCCAGAAGGCTTTCGTTACGCGTTGAAATTACAAAGAAACTCATCAAGCACCAACGTTAATCCAATTAGAACTTACCAAATTCTAGAAACACAGAACTCAATTCCATTACAGGGTAAAGTTGTCACTCTATCATTTTGGGCTAAAGCGGGGGCAAATTATAGTTCTGCTTCAAGCGCTTTAGCGGTGCGCGTTGCTACTGGAACTGGAACAGACCAATCGGTAACAACTTTGCCTAGTGGTGGATTGACTGGATATGCCGAAGTTGTCAGCACAACAGTTACTTTAACAACATCTTGGCAGCGATTTAGTTTAACAAGCAGCGCCATTTCATCTTCGGCAACTCAAGCCGCTTTTGGTTTTTTCTTTACTCCATCTGGAACAGCAGGAGCAGATGATTCTTTCCAAATAACTGGAGTGCAATTAGAAATTGGTTCAGTAGCGACTTCTTTCACCAGAACAGGCGGCACAATCCAAGGCGAGTTAGCCGCTTGCCAGAGGTATTATGTTCGATTCAATGACCCTAGCAATACAAGAGGAAACATTGGTAGCGCAATTAGATATAGTGGTACAAATGGTTTGGCTTTGGTTTATCTACCAGTAACAATGAGAGTTGCGCCTACCGCCCTTGAATCTGCAAGTCTTGAAGTTTCAGATATAGAAGCAACTAATATAGCAATAACAGCAGTAACATTAGCCAGCACTTATGCGACTAATAAAACATTAGGAATAGATTTTACAGTTGCTTCTGGTTTAGTAGCAAATAGGCCTTACTTTCTACGGCAAGCAAATACTACGGCAGGTTACTTAGGAGTGATAGCAGAACTATGATAAGAGAAATAACAAACACATATCCTGAAGGACATAGCGAAACGCATATAGAAATTACTAATGCAGATGGCTCTAAGTTATCTTTCCCAAAAGACCCTGCTAACCCTGTTTATGCTGCTTGGTTAGAAGAAAACGGCACAATCTCGTAGGATTATGATTAAACAAACAAACGAAAGGAGCCACGCATAGATGGCTACAGGTAGAATAGGTACCAATACGGTACTAACAACTCGCTGGTCTAAGGCACCAGCAGGTGGTACTACCAGCCTGTCTGGACTAGACGATGCATCAGTATCGCTGGTCTATTCAGTAGGGTATGAGCAGGTATACCGAAACGGTGTCTTGCTTTCTCGCGGTAATGACTACACAGCCACTAATGGCACAACCATTACCTTGATAGATGCAACCATTACTGGAGATATCATTGAGGTCTTTGCTAACGCTACTATTCCTTTAACTGATACCTACTCACAGACCGTTGCTAATGGTAAGTTCATCAACAACACTTTAACTACTACCACTGGCGACATCATCTATGCCTCTGCTGCTAACACTCCAGCAAGACTAGGTATTGGTAGCACAGACCAAGTACTTAAAGTAACTGGTGGTGTTCCTGCTTGGGCTGCGCCTAGTAGCCCAACTTTCACAAGTTACACACCAAGTTGGACAAATCTTACAGTAGGTAACGGAACTGTTACTGCTGTGAGCGCAACTAACGGGGATTTAGTTTCTGTTGTTGTGAAAATTGTATTTGGAAGCACTACTTCTGTTAGCGGTACGCCGATTAAGTATTCTCTACCTTCAACAGCGCATAGTTCAATTTATTTATGCGAATTTCCAGGGGGGCTAATGCTAGATTCAGGCTCTTATTATACTGAGTGCCATACACAGATATTTGATAGCGGAACTAATGGCGGTATCGTTTGGAATAATATAAATGAAGGCGCAACAACTCAAAACTTTCCTGTTCAATCCAACACAAGTTCAACTTTGCCTTGGACTTGGGCAAACGGCGACCAAATTGTATCGGCTTTTACATATAGGAAGGCTTAATAATGACTAAAGAACAACTTATGAATTTATGTAAAGAGCAAAATCCTATTATGAAACAAATTGTTAATGGTGAGGAAATTGAATTAGTAGGTCAAGATTACGAAGTTGCTTGTCAGGCTTGGGCAGAGATGCGTTTAGAACAAATTACTAAAGAACAAGCAGAGGCTGAAACGCAAGCCAAGCGCCAAGCCCTGCTAAACAAACTAGGCATCACAGAAGAAGAAGCAAGACTACTCTTAGGAGGTAACTAACTATGGCGATAACTAAAGCAACTGCTAGTTCAATCGCACCAGCAGCCAAGGGTGACTTGGTAGTAGGTAGCGCCACTAACGATGCTGCAGTCCTATCGGTAGGTAGCGCCAATCAGGTCCTCACAGTTGACTCCTCAACGGGGACAGGCTTGAAGTGGGCTGCTCCTGCTGTGGACACAAATGGATTTATTTACCTAACAGGCGCAACTTTTACTACGGTTTCATCCGTTAGTTTGCCAACCAATACTTTTACCAGCACATATGACATCTATAAGATTTTCTTTCAGTTCAACGCTGCATCATCAAGTAGCGTTGTACAAATTCGTATGAGGAACTCAGGCACTGATGTAACTAGTAGTGGTTATTTCTTTGGTGGTTTTGGAACAGATTATTTTGCTAATTCTACTGTTTATAAAAATGGTAGCGCAAATAGTGCTTGGACAATCAATGCTGACGCTAATATAGACCGAACACTTTGGGAAATGACGGTTTGTAATCCGCAAAATTCATCATTTGGTGGCCAGGCATACATCTCAGGTATGGGCGATAGAATGGCTGCATATTCATCTGGTTTATGGCAAAACGCTGTTTCTACTTTTGATTCATTATCAATTATCAAATCTACAAGCGGTACATTTTCAGGTAAATATGCTGTTTACGGAATTGTCAAGAGTTAGGAAATAAAATGGAAAAACTATTCAAACAAATTGGCGATGAAGTGCGTGAGTATACTCCTGAAGAATATGAACAGCACCAAAAAGATATTGTTGAATTGGAGTGTATAGCGCAAGAAGAAGCAGCAGCCAAAGCCGAAGCAGCAGCCAAGCGCCAAGCCCTCTTGGACAAACTAAGCATCACAGAAGAAGAAGCAAAACTACTACTTTCCTAATCTTAAGGAGCTAAGGTGACGTTTACCCCTGATATTACCGAGAATATTCCCCTTAATGTCGGTAATCCAGCATCTTCTGGTCTATGGACCAATAACGCTGAGGACTACGATGTAGCCATTGGTGGTGTGCCATTCATCATGGCTCCTACTGATTCTAACCCATACCAAAGAGAGACTGCCCCTTATCGTAAGGATCAGTTTGATAACTCTCGTGAACCTGGCGAGCAGTCTCTTACAGGTTGGTGGATCCGTAGTCAGTCATCATTCCATGGTGGAACTGGCATTAAGTTCTATGACCCATCTTCGGGTGAGTCTACAGGCTATAGATTCTTTGATAGCCAAGGTGTCAATGTATGGACTAAGGGACAGGTAACACTACTTAATGATGTAATTGAGAACCATAACACCACAGGCGCTATTGACTCTAATGGTGATCCTCGTCAGCACCTCAGATCCATACGCTATGGAACTACAGATGCCGTTCTCTTGCACGATGATTATGATGTAGATAAAATCGACAGCGCTGGTAACTTAACGCATTTTATTGATTACAATGCTGGAGTTAATGACAAGGTTTATGCTCTCTGCGATGATGGCGTTTATGCTTATTGGGTAACCAATGATAGCGGTGGCGGTGCTGGAAAACTACGCTTCTATAAGAAACTTCTTACTGGTGCATCTGGCTCTGGAGATATCCTTATGTTCTCCTCTGCTACAGTTACAGTAACAGCAGCATGTATGGAGTTTGTTAAAGATCGTATTGTGGCTGTTATCAACAACATAACTTATGAAATTGCTCCTAACGCAACCTCTTTTCCTACTGCTTTATACACTAATCCTAACCCTAACTGGATTGCTACAAGTATCGCGGCATCAGGCCCTGCTATCTACATCTCTGGTAACTCTGGTATCTACTCAACAATTCAGAAGTTTACTCTAAATACCAACGGATCCATGCCTACCCTTACACAGGCAGCGGTAGCAGCAGAACTACCACCAGGAGAAATCTGCTACAGAATCTACTATTACCTTGGCTATATGATGCTTGGTACTAGCAAAGGCGCTCGCGTTGCTGCTATCAATGATCAAGACGGTTCTATCAGCTACGGCCCACTAATCTTTGAATCGAGCCAACCTGTCTATGACTTCTGTGCTCGTGACAGATTTGTATGGTGCGCCTCTGGTATTGGAAGCCTTGATGCTGGTCTTATTCGCATCGATCTTGGTCAGATTATCGAAGGTGAAAGCCTACGCTTTGCCTACGCTAACGATCTTCAGTACACCCAGACCACAGTGCATATGACAACTGGCTGTGCTTTCTTTGGCTCAAGCAACAGACTTAGCTTTGTTACTGCCTACAATACAACCGATGGTCACGTATATCGTGAGAATACGTCTCAACTACGCTCTACTGGATACCTACAAACAGGTGCTATTCGGTATGGAACTCTTGAACCTAAGAACTATAAGTTCGTTCGTGGACGTGGCGATGTAACCAATGGTGCTATTGATATCCAGACTGTAGATACGTCTGGAAACACCTTTACAGTTATCACCTACAACGCCTCTGTAGGCACTCCTGAGGCTGCTACAGGCAGCCCTGTGGGGCCACAAGAGTTTATCTCTTACAAGTTTACGCTCTCACGTAGCGCAAGCAATACCAGTTTGGGTCCTATATTTAAGGGCTACCAATCTAAAGCTCTTCCAGCAACTAAGCGCCAACGCTTGATTCAATTCCCTGTGTGGTGCTACGACGTGGAAACCGATCGTTACAATGTGCTGACTGGTTATGAAGGCCGTGCGTGGGAGCGTATTCAAACACTAGAAGATATCGAAGCTGCTGGCGACATCATCAATGTCCAGGACTTCACCACAGGAGAGCGAGTACAAGCCTTGATTGAACGAATCAACTTCACCCGTGTAACCCCTCCTTCAAAGCGTTTTGACGGTTTTGGAGGGTTGCTATCCATCACAGTTAGAACGGTCTTATAGTGAGCGCCGTGGATTGGGCTGCGTTAATTGTAGCCATAATCTCTATATCAGCATCCTTTGCAGGGATCGTTCGCTGGCTTGTTAAACATTATCTCTATGAACTGCGTCCTAATGGAGGCTCTAGTCTTAAAGACAAAGTTAATTTATTAGAAGATAAAGTTGACCTATTAACTGATTTAGTCAAGGAAGTATTAAAGAAATGAGGGACAATGAAACCTGTTGTGAAATCAGCAAGTCCTGCTGCTATTGCTGTTCTGAGGCAAGCGACAGCATTGTGGCCGAAGCGAAAGAAACTGTCAGACGGGTTATTGCCGTCGTTAGCCCATCAACGCTTGAGCCCGAATTCGGACCACAATACTGGTCTCGCGGTTGATTTAACCCATAACCCTGATAAAGGGGTAGACTGTGCTGTTATATTTGAAAAACTTAAAGAGGACGAACGAGTCTCTTATCTTATATTTAATAAAAAAATCTGGTCCCGTGATAAAGCTAAGTCTGGCAATCGCCCTTATAGTGGCAGTAACCCTCACACTAAGCACCTTCATATTTCTATCAACGCTGATAAGGCTAATGACACTAGTCCTTGGTTCTGGTGGGTAAACCAGCCTAAAGTCCTGAATCAAGTCTTGGCTAGTTTCGCCCCCCAACCTAAGAAAAAAGTGGTACTCTCTGTACCAGTAGCAGTGTGTAACTGCTGCCCTGTACATACCAAACGAAAGGCAATCTAATGGAGCAATTCAAACAAGTATCTCTTTCTTGGTTCCGCGCCGCAGCATCCGCTGCAGTCGCACTATACCTTGCTGGAGAAACTAACCTGAAGGTGCTAGCAACAGCAGCCCTAGCAGGTTTCCTAGGCCCAGTGCTCAAGTGGCTTGATCCATCCGCCACAGAGTTCGGTCGTGGCTCTAACTAAAGCCCTATAACACTCCTTAAACGCCTTCTAAGGCTGTTTTAAGACACTAAACCCCCCAACCTGAGGTAATCACCTTAGGAAGGGGGGTCTTTTTGCATTTGCATAACCATGATCTTGTGATATATTTCCCCTGCGGGAAACCGTGGGGCAGAAACTTCAGATGACGGGGTGACGGCATAGCCTAACCTAGCCTCCCTGACTCACCATAATTTTTATGGGGGGTAGGGGGGGCATTTCTTAGAATCTGGGGTTCAGGCATATAGGAGAGAAATTGCCAACGTACGATTACGAATGTAGGACTTGTGATACCGTCCAAGAATTAACCCTTCCGTTTGAGAATGTTCAGGAGATAAAATGCGTTCATTGTGGCAACGTTTTATTCAAAGTATTTTCGGCCAATCCGATCCACTTCAAGGGGACTGGCTGGGCTGGGAAGAGCTAGACGAATGCGATTACTGTGATTCAACTTGCGAAGACTGTCCTTACTGGGATAGTCTCTGGGAATGAGCAAACAATTACCTAAACATATATCCTATTCCTCCTTCAATACTTGGCAGGAATGTGGTTGGAAATACTATCTAACTAAAGTAGAGCAAGTTCCTGAGAAACATGCAGTATGGTTCACAGGTGGTTCTGCTGTACATAAAGCCACAGAACTGTGGGACAAATTCGAAGTAGGCACAACTAATAACTTAGATGAACTGTGGAATGAAGTATGGTTCCAACAGATTAAAGAAGATGAAGCGCTTCATGGTGACATGAATACTTGGGAATACCGCAGTAGAGAAGATATCTCTTGGTGGTATGGCGAAGGTAGATGGATGTTGGAGCGTTGGACAGACTTTATGTACCCTGATAAGGGCTGGTCTGTATACGAAGATTTTATCGAGAAACAGTACGAGATACCTGTTGGCGATACTCTGGTCAAGTTAGCCATCGATCGCGTACTGACTGATTTCGACGGGAATCGTGTGCTCGTCGATATCAAAACTGGTGCGTCATCCCAAAGACACCCCCTTCAACTTGCTGTCTATGCTTGGGCATTAGATAAGCAAGGTATATCAGTCGATAAGGCTGGTTTTTGGGATGCACGTACCGGTCACATATCCTTGTGGAATATCGACCACCTATCTCCTGAACGTATTGAGGATATGTTTAATGGTTTTGACAAAGCACGTAAGGCTGACATATTCTTGCCCAACCTGAATAGTTGTGGCAGATGTGGATTAATCTCTCACTGTAAATGGCTTAACGGTAACCTAACAAGAAAGGAAAGCAAATGACCGTATCGAAATATCAGGTAAGTAGCAAACTTCCTGATGGTCGTATCTTCGTTATTGGCGGAGATAATTTTGCTGAATTCAAGGCTAACCTTGACTCAGCGCTAGGCAGCGTGGATGCAGATGGACTGCTCACCACTATGGCTAGTTCACTCGTTGGTGCGCCTACCAATATCGCACAAGCAGTTGCAAACCTAGCACCACTAGGCGTAACACCTGCTCCAACACAAACCTTTACACCATCTACCGCACCTGTTGGTAGAGCATGTAAACATGGTCCAATGCACACTCGCACAGGTGCAGGAGCTAAAGGCCCTTGGAAGGCATACATGTGTCCTTCACCTAAGGGAACACCTGATCAATGCGAACCACAATGGATCCGCCGTAACGATCCTGAATGGAGTTCGTTCTAAACTATGAGAACTCTTGCTCGTGCTGTTGGTAGCAAAGACATTGGCGGTGAGCCGTTACCTACGGTTTTCCGTACCTTTGATACCAACAAAGTTGTAATACGCCGAGCAGAAGTCTCCATGATTGCTGGCACTCCTGGTGTTGGCAAATCAACACTTGCACTAGCGATAGCGTTGAGATCAAAAGTCCCAACGCTATACGTTAGCGCGGATACTAATGCTCACACGATGGCTATGCGACTGTTGTCCATGATTACTGGACGTAACCAAACAGAAGCAGAGCAGATGTTAATTGAAGATGTAGATAACTCACGAAAGATTATTAACGAACAATCAGGACATATCTTTTGGTCCTTTGAGTCAGCCCCGACTTTGGCTGATTTAGATAATGAAGTATTGGCATTCGAGGAGTTATGGGGATGCTCTCCTACACTCATCGTTGTCGATAACTTAATGGATGTTGCTAACGATTCAGGAGAAGAATTCGCTGGCATGCGTTCTACCATTAAGGAACTCAAATATCTAGCCCGTGACACCAATGCTGCGGTGCTAGTACTACACCACACGAAAGAGTCATATCCTGGAAATCCGTGCCAACCACGCTCTGCGCTGCAGGGAATGGTTGCTCAGTTACCAGCATTAATTCTGACTGTGGGTTCAAATGCTCCAGGATTTTTGGCAGTCGCCTCTGTAAAGAATCGTTACGGTAAGGCAAACGCTTCAGGGGAAGATGCGTTTTGGCTCCAATTCAATCCTGAAGTAATGAACGTATCGGACGTAGAGAGAGTATAGGGAGTGCGCTGGTGACAACAATAGTCGGAATACAAGGCAAAGACTTTATAGTCATGGCAGCCGATTCGCAAATAACCGAAGATAACCAGCGCATCATCTCTCCCAAGACACCCAAGATTATACGCATTGGTAAATATATTTTAGGTATCTCAGGCGATGCTCGTCCGGGAGATATCTTGACTTACAACTGGAATCCACCTGTCTACAAACAAGGTGATGAGATTCAATTCATGGGTAAATCTATTATTCCCTCTATGCTTGAAGCCTTTAAGGTTAATGGCTTTGACTTAGAAGCGGAAGATAAGAAGGAAATTTCATTCCAATACCTATTAGGATTCAATGGTAAATTGTTTTCTATAGGTGATGATATGTCCTTCTTATGTACAGAGTCAGGTTATTATGCTGCTGGCTCTGGTGGCTCGTTCGCTCTTGGGTATCTCCACTCGGTGGATACAAAGAAGATCAAGTCAGTTCAAGCTGCTACTTTGATAGCTAAGAAAGCCCTTGCTATCTCCTGTAGGCTTGACATCAACACTTGCCTACCTATACAAATAGTTACGCAGAGCAAGTGAAAGACATAACCGAGTTACGTCCTGACTACACTCGGGCGATGGATATACGTGGTAAACCAACCACGGTATGTGTGTGTGGTAGTTTCTTATGGAACCTTAAAGTAACATTCGATGAGGATGGTACGATAGGGATGTATTTCTTAGATATGGAGTGTGCTGACTGTGGAACACAAGCAACCGCTCCAACGGAGGAAAGATGAAACTAACAACAGTATCAATGCTATCCGCGATTGCACTTTTTGTGGCTACCTTGCCCCACGCTGTGGGTGCTTGGTTAGTGAAATCGACACACCAAGAGGTTGGGTGCAAGCAACTGTTCGCAATCCAACCGATCGATCACAAGACTAAAGCAAAGATATTCGCTCGTTATCGGGTGAATGAAATGTTCAAAAATGGAGATCGTCAATGGTCTGCACTCGCAAAACTATGGGGCAAGGAATCTGCCTGGAACTACAAGGCTAAGAATCCTAGCTCATCTGCGTATGGAATAGCGCAGGTACTTAATACACCACGTAACTCTACAATTGAATATCAAGTGAATAAAGGACTGAAGTACATCGTTCACCGCCATGGTACGCCTGAGCGTGCCTGGGCTTTTTGGCAAAGGAATGGTTGGTACTAAATGTCAAGCAGGTCAAAGATTAAGGGTTCTCAAGCAGAACGTGACTTAGTTAAATACCTGCAAGAGTGGTTCCCGTATGCTGAAAGAAGGCTTGCGGGGGCTACTCTTGATAAGGGAGATATCTCAGGCATCAATGGTGTCTGTATCGAAGTTAAGAACCATGCCAAATTAGATCTTGCTGGATGGTTAGCAGAACTAGAAGTTGAGACAGTTAATGCTAAAGCTTGGACTGGTGCTGTGATTCACAAACGTAAGGGCAAAGGCAACCCTGCTGACTGGTATGCTACAATGCCTGTATCAGTATGGATAGAACTCTTACGAAAGGCTATACCTAATGACTGAACAAGAGTTTGATGCAGAAGGTAAAACATCTATGTCTGATTTTCCTATGACTAAGTTTGAAAGATATCTTCGCAACCAGATAGCCCAGGAATTAGAGAAGCAAGCAACTTACGCGATGATAAGTAATCAGTATAATTTCAATGATACTGCTGTACGAGCAAAGACTTATTATCACGCTGCCCAGATCATTAGAGGATATGATGGAAAAGCCTGATATATCAGCGATTTTAGAGCACTATGGTGCTCGTGTACCAACACGTCGTGGTTGGTTTTCTATGAAGTGTCCGTTCCACGATGACACACATAATTCGGCTAGCGCGAATACAGATGAAGGTGTATTCTGTTGCTTCGCATGCCAAGTAAAAGGAGATGGGTTTTCACTCATCATGAACAAGGAAGGGGTACAGTTTCGTGAAGCACTCAGCATCGCAGAGAGAATCCTTAACGCGAGCGGCAAAGTATTACCACAGCGCAATACACGAAGCGGAGGAATACCTCGCAGAACGGGGAATCTCTCTAGAGCAAGCACGTCAGGCTCGCTTGGGCGTCGTGTTAGATCCGTTAACGGGTCATGAAGCTTACTCAGGACGTCTCTCTATTCCGTACCTCACTAGGTCGGGTGTGGTCGACTTGCGTTTTAGAGCGCTCGGAGATGAAGAGCCAAGGTACATGGGGCTTAGTGGGGCAACAACTCGCCTCTATAATGTCGGAGCTTTTTTCAGAGCGGGCTCATACATTTGTATTGCTGAAGGTGAGATTGACACCATCACGCTCGATGTTGTCTGCAACCTACCTGCCGTGGGTGTTCCAGGTGTTAACAATTGGAAGAAGCATTACACTAGGCTCTTGGCTGACTTTGACAATGTGTTCTTATTCGCCGATGGAGACAACGCAGGACACGAGTTCGCAAAGTCTCTCGCAAGAGAACTCTCAGGTTTGACTGTGATTCAGATGCCTGAAGGAGAAGATGTAAATTCAATGTATCGTCAGGAAGGTCCTGATTTCTTTAAGAACAAGATAGCGAGCGTACGTGGATAAGCCATTAATTCCTGATCATGATGGTCGATATGAATGTAACTGTGGTGACCAGTTTAGAGATATCTTTGACTTCCTTGGGCATAACGACGTTCAATACGAGTGGGGCGTACGTCTGACTCGTAACTACACATTTGATGTGTTTCAGTTTCTATCAACACTCAATAACTTGATTATGGAAAACAAGTACCAAGATGCATACGAATGCGTGCAGAGCACTGCTCTAGTCTTTATGAACGCAGGAGAGGGATTACTTGCTGATTTCATGGAGGAAGTACTTGTACACACAGAGATGCACGAAGTTTACAATGGTTTAGAGAAGATGCTTATAGAGGAAGGTAAAAAGCATGACAAGTAGTGCTGAAGTGTGGACTCTTACTGAGAAAGCGTACAAGTTATTAGATGACACAGATAACTTTGAATTTGATGTTCTAGATATTGCTGATGAGTTGGCTTCCCTTCTACTCAAGAAGCACAAGGACTACGGACCAAAGAATATTTCTCACTCACCGGGCGGAGCTCTTAATGGGCTCCGCGTTCGCATGCACGACAAGATTGCTCGTATCAATCATCTAATAGATTCGGGCAGTAGTCCTGAGAATGAATCTCTTGAGGATTCTTTCAAGGACTTAGCAAACTATTCCATCATATCGATGATGGTACTGAGAGGAAAGTGGCCCCAAGAATGAAGATATTCGGACCATACAAAGGTAGCAAACAAAACGGTGGTAGGAAGATCTATGTGTTCAAGCGTAAGAAAAAAGATGGAACTGTTGTTACTACTTCGAGTAATAAAGCAAGAGTTGAATACGAAAAGCGAACAGGAAAGACACTACCACGAAATATAGAAGTGGATCATAAAAACAATGGTGGACGTGATGGAGATGATCGCCCGTCGAATCTTCGGGCAGTACGCAAAAGTGATAATGTCGCTAAAGAAAACAAGCGTAGAGCAAAGAAAAAACCCCCTACAAAGAAAAAAGGTAAGCGATGAAACTGAAGAAAATAGTAGTTCTTTCTGATATTCAAGCACCTAGTCACGATGGCAGGGCCATCACTACGCTTCAAGAATTCATTGAGGACTTCGAGCCTGATGAAATATACTGCGTAGGTGATGAGGCTGATAGCCCTGAACCATCACGATGGAACAAGGGACGAGCAGCAGAATACTCAAAGACTTTACAGGCAGGTCTTGATAAGACATCTAATATTATGGAAGGTTTCAAGAACGCATTAGGTGATAAACCTTTTCATGTGATGAGGAGTAATCATGGAGATAGAATCGGAAACTACATCGACAAGTACGCTCCAGCACTTGCAGGATTGCGCGAATTGGAGTATGAAGCGCTGCTCCGATACGATGAACTTGATATTACCTATCACAATAAAATCTGGCAATTTGCGCCCGGATGGGCTCTTGCCCACGGAGATGAGGGAAGTCTTTTACAAACTGCGGGAGGAACTGCGCTTAACCTTGCAAGACGTATCGGACTATCTGTCGTATGTGGACACACTCATCGCCAAGGAATCCAACATTATCACGTCGGTTACAATGGTCGAATCTCCAATAGACTTTTCGGAGTCGAAGTAGGTCACTTAATGGATCTAAATAAAGCAGATTACCTATCAACAGGTGCTGCTAACTGGCAACAAGGATTCACGGTATTGTATGTTCGTCGATCGAACGTAACACCCGTGAATGTTCCAATTATTGGTCGTTCCTTCTGCGTAGAGGGAGAAGTGTACGCGTGGTAATAACAGAACATTATGAGAATCTTGTTGCTTCTATTGCGTATGAGTTTTCTCGTAAGTTCTACATGGTTCCTGTCGAAGATATAAGGCAGGAACTTTGGGTATGGTTCTTGGAACACCCTAACAAGGTGAAGGTGTGGGAAGCACTTGACGGCAAGCAATCAACGAAGCTCATAGCGCGCTCGTTGCGTAATGCTGCTAAGGATTACTGTCAGAAAGAGAAGGCTAACGCGGTCGGGTACAAGGTTGATGACTTATACTACTACGATCGAGAGGTAATAGAACTACTGCTTCCAGCGGTAATGCGCGGAGATTTAGTAGCACCATCACTCGTAGATTTAGGCTTCAGTAGCACGAAGAAGGTTGCTGCTGAGGGTGGTAATTGGTTTGCTATGATGGCAGATATCCAGCACGCACTAGAGAAATTACCTGAAGAACAATACAACCTGATTTACTTACGCTTCGCAGACAACTCTGACATAGCGGTAGTAGCAAAGGAATTATCTATCAGTCAGGACGCTGCGCGTATGCGCGTGAACCGCGCTATGAATAACCTGATAAACTTCTTGGGTGGTAAACGACCACGCAGGGAAAGAGATTACACAGAGGAGCAAGTCAATGAGCAACAACGTGATGAAGGTGAAAGTATCGTTCGAGACGATATCGAAGAAACTGACGGAGCAGACTTGGATTGATTCGCAAGATGCGGATTTTATAGAAGCTTTGCGTAACACACAGGATATCATTGGAGAATTATCAACAACAATTTATGTCATGTCCGATTATATGGAACAATACACGAAGGCTGTGCGTGATTTACCGCTCTTTGCTGGGCTTGAGGACACGCTTGACGACAGTCAATTAGCGAGCCCGACACAAACTAACGCTACGCGTGATCCACGCGTATCAGGTAATCGTGCTACGCGTAGGGCTAAGCGTAAATGATTTGTAAATCTTGTAGGTGGGCGGGTGAGCGCAACCGCGTGTCAGATATAAATACAGCGAAACAATTACACGCGACTTGTACGGGTTGCGCGTGTCAGCATAAGACAGGTCAAGGTTGGATAAAAAAAAAGCCCCACGCGCCACACACGCGTAGGGCTTCCGAGTAGAAGTTAAAGTGCTAGACCGATAATCGCGCCTACACTTATGAGTGTAGCAAGGCTTAACCACACGATAAACCTTACCTGTTCACTAACACTTTCGTATTCGTGATTACTCATCTAGCAACCTCCTACTCTGCGTGACTATCGTATTCCATACGGGGCGTGGCGTAATGCCACGCTTTATCTGTTCCTCATAACGCTCGTGGCGATCTTGGTCTGCCCAAATGCCAGCAAGGTCTTGGAATTGTAGCGCGTATTCCTTACACTCAGTAAAGGCTTCGCAACCTCTACAAATGTCACGCGCAAGCTCGGCGCTAGGCGTGTGTGACCAACCACGCCCAGACTTACCGCTCTTTTCCTCAGGAAACCACATGTCGGGTTCGAGAGCATCAGCACACGAAGGGTGTTTCGAGAACACAGGTAGGTCGAGTTTCATAACTCACCACCCGAGAATGAGAACACACGATACATACAGCGTGTGTCATTACCTACACATGGCGACTTTCTAACAGCACCACACGAAGCGCATGGATACTCTTGTGGGTCGTCTATGTTGAACTCACTCGCAGGTAGCGGTTTGACCACTACGCGTGTGTGTTTCTTACTAGGTGTCCACTTGAGAGTCACGCGTGCCGGACCATCAATAGACCACCCTTCCTCTATGCGTAAGTATTCGGCAGGATAGAGCGACACACTACACTCAAGTAATCCGTCACCCACTTCTTCCCACACGAGATTTTCCCATGTGTATTTTTTCGTTCTCATGGTGTTGCTCCTAACTTACTCATAGCACACGGGTAGCAATAGTATCGCTCCGCGATATCATTACTACTCACATGTATCTGTGTGCCACACTTGTAGCACTCAACTTGTTTGGGCATGTGTATCTCCTAGTTCTAGTTCACCAGCAAGCGCAGAGTATTCCTGCGCTCGCATAGTGAGATGATGTGCGTTTGTCTTTTCTCCACGCAGAAGTGCTTTCTCTGCCTCACGCCGAAACCACTCTGCGCGTTTGCTCAGGTAGAACGGCGTGGGCGGAACAGGTTTCCAAGTGCGTGTCATAGTGACCACTTCGCTTTCTCGCTGTGTTTTGGCTCAAGGTCTTGCTTGACCTCTACACCTGCTTCCATGAGAAAGTGTGAAACAACTTTCACCACATCAGCACACGGAACTCGGCGCATTGGATACGGGTCACCCGCTTCAGGTGAATAAGTTAAACCAGCGTTGATAAGCGCGGTTATGAGTTTGCTCTCGGTTATCATGATATAGCCCACCCCCCTTCAGGTGCGTAGTATGACCGATGAGGTCGGTCAATGTCTGTTTTCTTTTTGCTCTCAGGGCGATAGCAGAAGCACACCGCCGCGCTTGACTCACACATAAGGCAGGTTCGGCACTTGGGGCAGTAGTCATCAGGACACTCGGTTTCCCAGTCGAACTCGTGCTTACATGTTTGGCATACATACCAGTTGTAATACGCTTCCACGCCTTCCTTGCCGTCTTTAACGAAAGTTCCTGCGTAGCCATAGTCGTAGTAGCCGTTGTATAAGTAAGCACTTTTGGTATCTAGTTCGCACGACTTATTCGACCACCACACTTTGTCCTCGTCTGTGTGACCTGCTTCCTCGTGGAATAGATACATCTGATACTCAGCCTTTGGGTGAACTGTAAGAATACACACCTTTGATCCGCGTGTGAACTCGTCAAGCATGGTGAATATCTGAATGTTATCGAGCGCGGTCACGCCACCAAGAGCAGGAATTAAGTCCTCTACGAATATGCGTGTGTCACTACGCACTTCGTCTTTGGCTTCGTAGACATCAAGCATACCATTGTGTCCTACATAGGTAGTGTTTGGGTGCTCGCTATCAGGTAGCAGGAACGGGTGGCAGTTAGATATATCTATCTTGCCACTCGTAGCAATACGAGCGTGCCACATGGCATAGCCCGTCTGATACTTACCACGCAACTCAAGGAAGCGGTTAATGCTTTCGTCTGCGTTCATACTACGCTCGCAGATGATACGATTTTCCTCAGGCACAACGATAGCGAAGCCAAACCCATGTGGGTTGTTGAGCGCAGAGTTTTCTAACTTATCCCGTGATGGGATAGTGTTCGGTGGGATTACACATAACATACACATAACTAGTTGCCCCCTTCATCAGAGCGTCTTTCGGGTAGGTTGCCGAGTAGGGATACCAACTCGGGATACTGCTGTTCGTTCTTGTGAAGCCAACCCGTGTATCTACGCCACATCAGGTTGTTATCATTAGGGCTTACATGAAGCTCCCGTGTATACTCGACTGTGCTGTGAACGAACTGAAGGTATGCCTTCACTCGCCTCACATTGAGAGAACCCTTGAACACGCGGATCTCGAGTGTGCGCTTAGATGAGATATTTACTGCGGAGTATCTGCCATTTGCCTGATGACCTGTCTTGATTTTCTCGGTCAAACGACCTACATCATCAAACGAAGCCCACCTATCGGAACTTCTACCTGCGATACGCTTAACTTGCCTACGATTATCGTAGATGAGTTTCGTAAAGCGGAGCATGTGTGCGTCTTTGCGACCCTGTGTGGGTTGTGTATCCTTCAAGCGCATACCGAATGTGGCTCGTGATACATGGATATGGAAGCCACATGTATCGGTATCCCATGAGCGAAAACCGCTCTCGCGGAGTTCGTCAAGTGCCGTGAACGGGAACTTGCTCATGTATTCCTCAAGTGTGTGTGGCATGGTGACTAACTCGAAGCCGTTATCAAGCGAGCCGTCATACTTGAGAAAACCACGCTCACCGATTAAGTCATTTGTATGTGAAGCGGTAGGCTTGAGGCTATCACCGCTCGGTAGTTCGACCTCGAGTTCGAACCCTAGATAGTGATTAAGTGGGCTATCACCATGAAACACGAAGCCACCGCTAGGCACGAAGTCATAACTCTTGATAACTCGACTTTCCTCTTCGCATGTATGGTCGCCATCTGTCCAGCGTAGTTCACCGCAATAGTCGCAGTCATCTATATTGGCAGAACACCCTCGGCAGTAGTGATTACCCCACGCTTCAAACATGCGTTCAGGTGTATCCCAATTGCCACAGTCACACAGTGCGTGTGATTCCTCTACGCCTGCCAAATCAAAACACTCTTTACACATTCGTGAAAGAGCGCCTCGTTCCATGATCACGCGATGTAGTTCGAAATAACCGCCAACTCCACGCGAAAATGGACGATAGTAGTGATTATCACAAATAGAGCAACGACTAGCACAGTTCTCGTGAACCCTACCTGTGATGCTGTGGTCATGCCACGATATAGCGAAAACAAGGTTAGTGCCGAAGCACGCACAGGCTTTACAACCTTGTTCGTGTGCTAGGACTTCCTCTCTTGTGTGCTGGATACGAGCGCGGTTCATCATCAACACATCTATTACCTCGTAATAGGTGTCGTAAATAGCCTTTGCCACTTGATACTCAGGCGTATCTTCAATGCGCGCTCCGTTTCGTTCAAACTCATACATCTTTGAGCGAGCGTCTGAACAGACACTTGTAAGTGCCGAGTGAAGGCACTCTAAGCATAATGGCTCACATTCATCTGCCGTGTGAAGAGCAGAGTGAACTATGAGCGTGCGAATATCTTGACATCTGGCACATGCGCCGACACCTGTGACACCCCACGAGAAGTGTATCTCGGGGGGTAAATCGGGTGGGTATGAGTTGGTCATGCGTTTTCCTTTCGTGTAAAGCTCGGAGCGAGTGAGTTCACTACTCGCTTGAGGTTAAGAGCCTCACTTCGCCACTCATTACGCTGGCGTGTGAGTCTTGCGTTAGCAACGGCACTCGTGATTACGAGAGCCATTAACGACACGAGTGCTATGGAAATAGCAACAATGTCGAGGTCGGATAGATACATGATGTTCCTTTCGTGTGATCCCGACAGGCTTGAAGGGAAATGGAATTAAACCCTACGAACCTGTCGGGTGAAGGATTTTCCTTCTGAGAACAGCCTAGCACTTTGGTTTCAGAAGTCAAGAACCCCCTCTGAGTTCCGATTACCTTGCGCCCGTGAAGAAAAAACTGTGCGCACGTGCGTATGACGACAATGTATGTATCACGTGTGTGTAAACAAGTGCGTTCGTATGACGGCAAGTAATATACCGCGTGTGTGTATGAATTGCCCGTGCGCTGGTGCGCTCGTGGATCCGCGTGACGACTTTCCATGTTCCAAGCGCACGCACCTACATACGCACCCACTCACCCACCTACAAAACGAAAAACCCAAAACACCTAAAAGAGAGCAAAAAAAAGAAGCTAAGAAAATGGATCAAGAGAGAGAAAACCGCAGGTCAGAAGGCTAATTTCTAGGGTTGTTGTTTTATTCTTGAAAGAGAGTAAACTTCTCCTTGTCGGTTCAACCGAACCAACACAAACCACACGAAAGGCAAGAAAATGGAAAAGAACCAAATCTCCGAAATGCTCGCTCCGTTCACACTTAGCGCGGAGAGCGCAAAGAGCGCGACAAACCGAATTGCTAGCGCACTAGAAAAAAACGGAACACCAGCGCAACTCCTCGCAAGCGTTAGCCAAAGCCTCAACGCGCTATCCGAGCGCGCAGACGAAAACTCCAGCGATTACGGAGCGCTCAAGGCACTTGTAAGCGCGTTCATCTTCTCGACCGCTATCGCCAAGAAAGGAACGGACAAGCCCAAGAAAACACGCGAAATCTGGGCAGATAGCCAAGAGGAAGCGCAAGCAATAAAGAACGCGCAGACCCCAGCGAAGCCAAAGAAGGCGAAAGCGGAAGCCAAGCCACAAACGCTCGACCTTGATAGCGTGGCGAAACTGCTCTCCGAAATCCTCGCACGCGGATAGTCGCCCAACACAAACCGCCCGCCTACGCGTTAAACCCGCGTGGGCGGGTTTTTTTATGCGC
>Ga0209358_10000170_pt1 | contig 60643 bp, 60 predicted proteins | sample LauGreFa1BDMLBSN_2_FD_187574 | JGI IMG/M metagenome (GOLD analysis project Ga0209358, IMG submission 187574) | Freshwater lake microbial communities from Lake Michigan, USA - Fa13.BD.MLB.SN (SPAdes) (version 2) | ecosystem: Environmental > Aquatic > Freshwater > Lake | place: Lake Michigan, USA... | reverse complement strand
GTGTGGGTTGTTGGTTCGGAAAGTTAATCGTAATACTAAACTTAGGTGCAGCATTAGCCGTGGTGTCCACAGCCTTTTTATCAGGTTTTAACCCTGCTACATCTACTAACGAATTAAAAACGGATAGCTTTTGCAATATGGTTGTGTCCATACTGATGGCCTGCTTAAACATCTGACTCATCATCTCTTCGGCCATGAGACCCGCCTTAAGGCGAAATGTCATTCCGTTGCGTTCAAACTCTGCACGCTGCGTCTGCACTGCTGTGATAAACGGAGCCCACTGCGCTAAACGTTCCCACTTGTCACCTTCAAAACCAAACCTGGCTGCGACCAATGCCGGGTCTTCAAGGCCTGCTGCGCATTCCCAGATTAACTGGGGCGGAATATCCAAAGTGACGTGAGGCTCATCTGACGTTGGTGCCATTGCAAATTCTGAATGGTTGACGTGAATGAGATCACTGTTCATTTCTTGATGTACTCCATCAGGGCCATCCTGATAATTTCAGCCAACTTAATACCCGTGCGCGCTGACTCGGCCCGTAGGGCTTCCAACAACGGCTCGGGTAAATGAAAGTTGTAACGCTTCACTTCTTCTTAGCTGTTTTAGCAGACTTGATGAAGTCCATCTTGCTAGGAGCACCTTTATCGCCAGGTTTGCGCATTTTCTCTTTAGAACCAGCGGCTATGCGTTCTTTCTTTGCGTTGATGTTTGCATAAAGTCCAGGTTTAGTAGCCATGTGAATCTCCAATTAGGGTTAATGGTGGTGTGTATGTTATGTGGGATTTTGAATTTGTCAAGTGCAGTAATGGGTAAAAAGCTCGCCTGCCAATTCGTTGAGCCCTAATTTGAAAACCGGAAAAAAATTAGGTTCTTCGTCCCCATTGCGCCGGTTTAACAACTGCACGTTTTGATTGTAAGGGGGGTGGTGTTTTTTGGTAAAAAATTAAGGTGTGGCTAACGTGTGTATGTTACTAAAAATGGGACTTGTTGAATGAGCAATAGGTAAACATGGCGGCCCCCTCCCAATCCATTTGGTCCACCCCTCCCCCCTCACCCACCTTGTCGGGTCAAAACCTATGGTGTAGGGCATCGTATCCCTCAACTCCAAGCTCTTTAACAAGCAATATCGGTTCAATGTATCAATCATTTCGTGATTCATGTCGTCATGGCATCGGGTTCAAGTGGTCGGTCAAATACATCGCATCGGTATGGTAGTTTTGATCATTAACAATTTATATATTCGGTTTAATCCCTCGCATCACCTAAAGGCAAAGCCCATGGTGTAAACGAGACGGCATGCTCGGCGGGGGATTTTGTGTAGTGCATTGCATGGTGTAGTGCATTACTTGAAATCAACTTACTTAATGGGAAACCTTATGACAACCGAAATCACAATCATCGACGCATCTGCTTCATTCACTATGTCAGTGAAAAAGCCTGAGAAAACTGGCTCACTGGCTCGTGCGATTGCCTTCGCTGACTCTGCTTCACGCAAATGTTTGGCTAATGCAATCTACTTGAAGCAACTGCAAAATGGTCAATACCGCCCATTGGCTCGTGACATTATCGAGACCTTGGTTCCTAAATCTGCTCAACCTTATGTCATGGGTCTGGTTCCCGCAACTGGCCCAATGAATCGTGTAAACCTGATCAGCTTGTGCTCTGCTGTTAAATCTGCTGTTGACTCCAAGGGCAAAGAGCTCAAAGGTCAAAAGGAATTCATGTTCAACTTGGTTGAGCGCATCATTGAGTCTGACGCATCTAATATCGTTGAAGCGTAATGTCAACTCATATCTTGCCAAAGGGTGTATCAATCGCCCCAATGCCCCGACTTCGCGATGGCGAGGTCGGTCGGAAGGTTCAAGGTGGCTTGCCACCTGAGCCGTATCGATCTGCCAACTGTAGGCTTACTGCGCTACATTCATCCAACCCAACGCGATACACCAAGTATCGCAAAGCCACGCACGCAACCAAGACGTTTCGTGTGAAGTAAAGTGCATGTCTGAATATTCCAGTGGGTCACCACGGAATATTGTACGGAATATTCATAAGTTGTTGATTTTATTAGCCAATTTACTATGAATTTTCAAATATTCAAATATTCTATATAAATAATGCACACACACGCGAGCGTGTTCGTGCTAACACAATGTGTCTAATGATCTCATTACACATACATCTCACAAAACCTGCCTGACCCTCGGCAAAACACAGAATATTTGAATATTCAACCTGTATATCCATACAGTACCCGAAATACGTGTCAACCACACAGACTCGTAGGTAAGGAACCACTAACATGAATATTCCACGCACCTTGCACGACAGAATATTGTCGGAATATTCAACGCATCCAACTCACTTATTCACCACAAACGGAGCAACACCTATCATGACACACACTCATCTGATGTACTTGCACTTGGACTCACTCATCGTCGAACCCAACTATACCGACGCACTTGACGACACACCTTACGTGTTTGAATTCAACGGGACTGACAACCCATTGGATGCTGACGACCCTGAAACCGCACTTCGCACATATTACAACCAAGTTAGGAGCTACTAACATGCAATCCATTCTGTACGCCATTGGCTTCACTCTAGCCTTATGCCTGTCCGTGTTCTTTGGTTTAAGCCAAGACGCACCTTATTACCAACAAGCTCTGATGTTCTTTGGAGGGTTTTGTTTGGGCGGTATTGTCCTGTTAGTAATAGAGAACTTCAATGACTGAAGACCATCTGCCTATATGTACCTGTTGTTATGCGGTACGCGTAGAACCACACCGAGCCCGACTTCCAAGACCAACCTGTATGGACTGCGGAGAGAAGCTCGCTAAACAACGTAAGCACACCATCGTGCCTATGCCCAAATCCAACTACATCGTAGTGACTGACATGTCGCTACTCGTCAACCTCAATTCATCACACAAAGGCGGTAAATAACATGAACACACTCACAGAACTTGTATACGACTTCTATTCCGATCCAGGCCACGGCTGGTTAAAAGTCAAGCTAGACGAACTTGAAGAGCTTGGCATCAAAGACAAGATAAGTCACTACTCTTATATAAGAGGGGATGACGTGTATCTAGAGGAGGACTGCGACATGAGCACATTCATGAACGCCATGGAATCCAAAGGCGTAACAATCAAACTGGGGTACATCAACGAGCGTGAGAAAGACTCATTCATTCGAGGGCTGAGGAAATATGGATAAAACACCTATCACGGAGGACAATCATGCACACACCATGGGAGAAACTACAACGAGTAGCCCTGCTAGTGGCGATAGCAATCTTGATGCTCGATCTGCTGTATTGGCGACCATAGCGCGGATGCAAGAGGAACAACGCAACCAACTTGCGTACCTTGAAGTCATGGCTGTATTAGAAGAGCAGTGGAAACTAATGCAAGTTACGCGTAAGTTCGATCGAAGTCACTAGGGCCAACGGGTCCAACCGGTCCAACGGGTTCTTTTCAGAGCCCACCTAGAGCTCACGACGTGAGCCTCAACTACCCCAATATATTGAACACAAGCGTAGAACTTGTGCGTACACCTGTGCCTAAGGGTTTTCCCTAGGTATCTATTCATTAACTAAGAAAGCAAAACATGAAATATTCAGATATCAAAACATCTGCCCTAGCTAACTTTGCCAAGGGTAACCGACTTGTTCCATACATCACTGGCAAACCTGGTGGCGGCAAGTCAGCCCTGTGTCGTGACATCATCATGGAACTTGGCATATCACCTGACCGCATCACGGAGTTCAATCCATCATTGCGTGACCCTGTGGACATTATGGGTGTGCCTCGTACTGACAACGATGTAGCCAAGTGGATACCAATGCCTGAGTTCTATCGTATTCGTGACGATGGGACTGACCAACCATGTGCATTGATTATCGAGGAGCTATCCGATGCACCCCAACCGATGCAGAACCCAATGTGTCGTGTGATCTTGGACAAGTACGCTGGTGAGCTTGCACTGCACCCTAAGCTACACATCATTGCATCAGGTAATCGTACCGCAGACAAGTCTGGTGCTAACCGCATGACTACCAAGCTATCCAATCGTATGCAAGAGTTACAGTATGACGAGAACCTAGACGACTGGTGTGCATGGGCATTGGAGAACAACATCGCAGTAGAGATGATTCAGTTCCTCAGATTCAAGCCCAATCTGTTGTCTGACTTCGACCCCAACCGCAACATCAATCCAACACCACGGACTTGGGAGTTTGCCAATGAGGTGGACACTGGGCTTCCATCTGCACTGTATTACGAGAACATCGCAGGTTGTGTCGGTGAAGGTGCAGCAGCTGAGTACACAGGCTTCAAACGTATCTTTGAGAACTTGCCCAACATCGAGGGCATCTTGATGAACCCATCCAAAGCGCCTGTACCAACTGACCCTGCTGTACTGTATGCGTTAACCGGTGCATTGGCACACAAGGTATCTAAGGACAACTTCGATCGTGTCGCTGAGTATGTTGACCGCTTGACCCCTGACTTCCAAGTGATGTGTATCTTCGATGCACAAAAACTCAAGCCCGAGATTCGCAACACCAAGGCATTCATGCAGTGGGCTGTGAAAAATGCCAACGTCTTACTTTAATAGGAGAGCACTATGCAACTAACTACACTGGCAGATAAAGCAATGTTGGTCAAGCTGACCACACGCAGAGCCAATCTATCCACTCGTGACATGATGGCAGAGGAGTATCTGCAATCTGAATTGGGCGACACCGCGTTCGTGGTGAACAAGAAATTGTTTCGTGACCCTAGCAATCCAATCAGTAGGTTACTAGCGCAAGCTAGTGAAATCTATACCTATCATAAATCGCACACACTGCCGTACATTGACAAAGGACCGAGGCTTCTGCCTAACGAGCAATACTTTGACTACACACAGAACATGCGTGGACTCATGGCTAAGGTTGACTCGATGATGGCACTGTTGATGCCTAAGTACGATGACTACGTGCAACTTGATGTGCAGTCTAGACTACTGGCCGATACAGGCAAGGTTAAACCTAGCAAGTACATAGCACCCTGCGCATCAGACTATCCAACTGCGGATGAATTCCAAACACGCATTGGACATGATCTACGCTTTACCCCACTGCCACAAGCAAGCCACTTCTTATTTGATATCAGTGATGAAGATAAGCAAGTGTTCGAGGCATCAATGAATGATGTTGCTGTTCGTGCTCGTAGTGAAGTCATTAAGAAAATGATGGAGCCACTCAAGCACTTAGTCGAGAAACTGAACAAGCCCATTGGAACTGATGGTGCGATCTTCAGGGACTCAGCAATACAGAACGTCATCGAGGGTGTCGAGATGGCTAAACGTCTCAATGTTGGTGGAGATACTGACGTAGTTGAGATGGCCCGCGTGATCGGAGATGCAGTCAAACTGTTCTCTGACAACAAGGAAGTACTGCGTGAATCACCAATCGTTCGTGAACAAGCCGCTAAGAAGCTTGACTACATTGCACAGCAAATGGGTGCGCTATACGGAAACACTAACTAAGGAAACCAAATGACTATACACAACCAAAACATGAACTACTGGGATGTTGCCCGACTTACCAAGTTGCCAGGGGCTACAGTAACTACATTTATAGACCCTGCGGGGTGGACAGTTCGAATGAAGAACTCAGTCAAGCGCATGATCATGGAGGGCGTAGCGCGAGGTGGGTGGTCATCGGTGGCTGTATCACTGACCAAGGGATTGGCTGAACACCATGGCTTGCAGATTCGTAGAGAGTACGGGACCTACGATGCCAAGGGTGAGAACTTAACCCCCACACAAGTAACTCAGATACATGAACTCATCATGGGTGACTTTGCGGTTTACCGCATGAACAATCCTGATGCAGGTCTAACATGGATGAAGCGTAGGTCTGAATCTGTTTCTAACGAAATAGAGAGGTTGATGGAGAAGCATTCATATGACTACCACTTCTTCTCTATAAGCAGTGCTAAGAAAGCACGAGAGATTACCCCACTAATAAGAAGCCAAGCAGACTTGGACAAATCAGCACTGATCTGCGATGCAATCGATCGCAATGAAGTATTTACATTCAACGTAACTAGAGGTTAAACATGGCAACTAAACTAGACAAAGCCAAAGCACAGATCGTGCTTGACCATCCATTCTGGGCAAGCATCCTACTCAAACGCCCCATGGTTGAGACACGTGATATCCCGACACTGGCAGTCGATGGCAAGGCACGTATCTATTACAACCCTGACTTCATTGACAAGCTTGAAGTACCGCAACTGGTGTGGGGTCTATGTCACGAGGTCGGTCACGTTATGGGTCAGCACGCACTGCGTCTTGGTAGTCGCAACCCTAAGAAGTGGAACTATGCAGGTGACGCATGGATTAACGATATGCTAGACGATAGCGGTATTGGTCAGCGTATTCCCAACTGTGTGGACATCAAGGGCTCTAAAGATAAGACAGTCGAGACTATCTACGATGAACTGCCCGATGGTAACGAAGGCGGTGATGGTCCTCCCAATGATGGCACTGGTGACGATGTGATCTATGGTGATGGTGGTCGAGAGATGACACCTGATGAGATTCGTGAGATGCAGGGTCAGATCAAAGTCGAGATCGCTGAAGCAGCACAAGCCGCCAAGATGCGCGGTAAGTTATCCGCCAAGTTACAGGACTTGGTCGCAGGTATGCTCGAGTCCAAGACCCCTTGGTATGAGGTTCTCGAGAAGCACTGCGTAGCACAGGTCAGGCAGAATCAATCGTGGCGTAGACCCAATCGTAGGTTTGCTGATGTGTACTTGCCTAGCGTGGACAAGTTGCCACAGATGGGTGAGCTTGTTGTGCAAGTCGATGTATCTGGTTCTGTGTCTCAGGTTGAGCTTGATCACTACAATGGTCACCTATCACGCATCGTCGAGCAGTGCAGACCATCCAAGGTTCACGTCTTGTATACCGACACTAACGTAGTTAAGCATGAAGTGTTTGAATGCGGCGACGAGGTTGCCTTGCGCTTCTACTCAGGCGGTGGCACACACATGCCTGCAGGCTTTGACTACTGTGCAAATGAAGGCATCGACCCCGATGTGTTTGTATGCTTGACTGATGGCTATACAGACTTTGGTGAAGCACCTAGCTATCCAGTTGTGTGGTGTATCAGCAGTGACGTTGAAGCCCCCTATGGTGAAAATGTCCACTTCGAACTCGAGTCTTAATCGGGTCATAAGCGAACAACAATTCAATGAAGCGAGAGCAAAGACTGCGGTGCTATACAAAGTAACCATGGTCATGCTCCGCATAGGTTCGTTCGATCAACTCTTTAAGCTTCACTTGGCAGGGATAAAAGTAATCCATCAAGTTGAAGCCAAAGATATTAACTACTCTAACCCAACAGGGAAAGACGCAGAGCTAGTCGTTAAGCTAGGTTTGAGCAATACATCAACGCCTAATCTTAGCGGCTACTACAACGGACAGTGGGTGCACTACACCCCTGAGATGCGACTGCAACTCTTGAAAGATTCTGTCCTAACAGCTGGGATGTCTTTAGTTAGACATTCAATTTACTATTGATCTTAGGGTTTGTCCCTATTGATTATCACGGATAATGACTTAAACTTACTAACTAAACGGAGCAACACCATGGCTTATGTAGCAATCAGCGCGACACTTATTAACGAAGTCGAGAACAAAATCAACCGCATGAAGGAGGCAGATGCAAATCTAATTCAGAAACCAATTGATGAAATTACATATCAGGCATTACCCGATGATCTTGACCGATTGATATGGGGTGACCACTACCACTTGAAGAATGTAATCCCCGATGATTGGAAGACATACAACAAAGACTTTCGTGCCAACACCCAGTTTGAGCATGACGGTGTGAATCTTAAGTCTATGGTGTCAATCAAGACTGCTATGTCTACTGCGGCACCTCCCAAGTCATCAAGCTATACAACGCACTTTGATATACCTTCTACGCATCCAATCATTGCGGAAGTTGTGCAACGTGACGTTGCGTACTACGAGAACAACAAGAAGTGGAAAGCCATTCAACGTCAGATCAAGGACTTCTTGAACAACTGCAAATCACTTAATGAAGCAGTTAAACTGTGGCCCGATGTACGTGTCTATATCCCCAAGTCTTTCATGGACCGTATGTTGGTCAAGTCTGAGCGCACTGCTGAGAAAATTAGCAAGGCATCAGAATTTCTTAAACAGATCGACACAGACAATGCCGTAGCAGCGGCAGTCGGTGCTCGTATGGCAGGAGCTAGAGTATGACAGAGTACCAACTCAAACGAAAAGCTATCAACACATTTAAATCATATGAAGTAGACAAACATGTTAAACGTTATTACCAACGCCAGTGGATTCTTTCGGTCAAGACCCTCGGAGATAAATGGAGGGGAGTGCCTCAAGTCAAACGACTCGATCACCCTTTCCCTTATTGAGAAACGATTGGCAAGGATGGAATCCCGCTTAGTCCAACTCATGATTCACTTAGACCTAGACCCCAAAAGGAAATCATATGAATAAACCATTAGCAAGTGAAATGCAAATCGGTGGTGAGCACTACCGAAGTAAAGATGTTCAACCGTGGACAGCCATGCAGTCATGGATGAGCGCAGAAGAATTTGAAGGGTTCTTACGAGGCAATGTCATTAAGTACATTGCTAGATACAAAGACAAAGATGGTGTTAAAGATGTACTTAAAGCACGACACTATCTTGAGAGATTACTAGAGCACATTGACCGCAACACTGAAGGAAAATAATCATGCCAGACTTAAGGAGCGAACTCATGAAATTAGACAACTTGACATTTGATGATGATGATGATGTAGGCAGTGAGCCAGCACCTATCACGCCTGACAAAGTCAACGTCAGTAAACTGATTTGGGACACGGTTAAATCGTACCCGAACAAAACCAGCGTGGAACTTGCTTCACTGGTAAACAGTGGAGACATGACTGGCATCTCTACTCGACTCAAACAGATGCTAGACCGTGGCGTGCTTAACCGTAGCAAGAATGCAAACGGAAAATTTGTATATCAAACAGTTGGAGACTCGTACCCTGCGTTCAATCGACAGGAGGCACTTGCCAAGGCACATATTGCTCGTGCTGAATACAGGATTAAGCGAGCAAAACAGTTAGAGTACAGCGCTAAATACCAAGCGAAGAAGAAAGCTCAAGCTGAGAAGAAAGCTCAGGCGACTGCAGCGCTGCCAATCCCATCAACTTCACTATCAAGTAATGCAAGTGCTGAACAGCTTGTTAACTCAATGTCTGTTGGCATGGCCAAGGCCGTGTACTTGGAACTTAAAAAGGTGTTTGAAGCATGACGTGGCCTTTCCCCACTAAGCCACATGAACATGAGCCATTGGACAAACTACCTTTCAATCCTGAGAATGAAGAGGATTCACCACTGTGAAGAGTAATCACAACATCATTCGTGCATTACTCAAGAAACACCCCGATGGTTTGAAGTCAAGCGATATTTCTAAGCTTACGGGTATAGACAATCGTTCTGTCAACAAATCATTGGAGAGTGTGTTTGGTGTGTACATTGATCGATGGGAGAAATCAACTTACCGCAATACATTGGCGGCAATTTGGGTGGTCGTCGAAGTACCTGAGAACTGCCCTAAACCCGAAAACACTGGAAGGAGATCACGTGAGCGGATTTGTATTGAAGAAGATTGATGTGGGTAGCAAACAACCCATTCACCAACTTAGGCTTTGCAACAAGTGCGAACAGATCAAACCGCCCGAAGGCGGGATACACATGAGCCCAACCAAATGGCACTGTGCGTACTGTTGGACAAAGCGCGTAACAGTGAGAAATTTAAAATGAAAACAATTATTCACGTTAATCAACACGTAGTAAGAGCTAATGCAAAGCATGGCACAAACGACCCAGTGTTAACTGTGAAAACCTACAAGGGTAATACATACGCACATACTGTAACTATAGATGGTCCTAGCAAGATCGTGTATTCAGTTAATAAACCATTATCGTGTGGAGCACGTGTGTGGGTAGAGACTCAATCTGAGGTACACATACAATGAAATACATCACTCTGGACTTCGAGACTTATTACTCAAAAGAGTTTAGTCTGTCCAAGATGACGACCGAGGCATACATACGGGACCCGCGTTTTGAAGTCATTGGCTTCTCATACAAAGTGGGTGACGAGCCTGCCAAGTGGGTGACTGGTTCCAATGGTGAGATTGCTATGGCACTTGAGGAACTGGACATACCAAACAGTTACTTGATCTGTCATAACATGGCGTTCGATGGAGCTATCCTTGCTTGGCGGTTTGGCATCATCCCAAAGTATTACTTAGACACGTTATCAATGTCACGACCTATCACGGGCTTGACTGTCGGTGGTTCACTCAAAGCACTGGCTGAGAAGTTTACCGATGGGCACAAAGGTACTGAGGTAGTGAATGCGCTTGGTAAAAAGCGAAGTGATTTTACCCCTGGGGACCTTGACAAGTACGGTGACTACTGCAACAACGACGTAGAACTTACTTGGACTCTGTTCCATATTCTGAAGAAAGACAACCCTCCCAAGGAACTTTACATTCAGGATTTGATGATCCGCATGTTCACTGACCCAGTACTTAAGCTAGACAGAGATGTCTTAATTGCGCACCTAAACACTGTGCAAGACAAGAAAGCCAAGTTGATGGAGCGTATTGACTTGTCTATTGGTCGAGACGCACTCATGTCTAACCCGCAGTTTGCTGAGGTGCTGAAGAAGCTAGGCGTTGAGCCCCCTGTGAAAATTAGCCTACGCACTAATAAAGAAGCGTATGCGTTTAGCAAAACGGACTACGAGTTCAAAGCGTTACTCGAGCACCCCAACGTTGCAGTACAAGCTGTAGTTGCGGCAAGGCTTGGTATCAAATCCACACTGGAAGAAACGAGAACTGAATCGTTCTTGGGTATCTCTGAGCGTGGTGCGTTACCAATCCTTTTAAATTACTGGGGCGCACATACTGGTCGTGCCAGTGGTGGTGACAAGATGAACTTGCAAAACTTACCAAGGGGCGGGGCGCTACGTAGGTCAATCAAAGTACCTGACAACCATGTACTTGTCGCAGTTGACTCTGCACAGATTGAAGCTCGAGTTGTTGCTTGGCTGGCTGGACAAGAAGACTTGCTTGTTGACTTTCGCAATAGCGTGGATATCTATTCTAAGTTTGCATCCATCGTGTACGGCAAGCCTGTTACCAAAGCAGACAAGGTTGAACGGTTTGTTGGTAAGACTTGCATCTTGGGCCTAGGCTACGGCATGGGACCTGATAAGTTCCAAGGTACTTTAAAGATTGGTCAAGGCGGTATCTCTGTTGAGATGGATGCGGGTGAAGCCAAGCAGACTGTAACTACATACCGCACTAAGTACGCCATGATTGCCGAGTTATGGAAAGGTGCTCAGAAAGCATTGGACAAAATGGCACAGGGCTATGAGACCACGTTCGGTATTGGCATCGAACTACGCTGTACACCTGATGGCATTCACTTACCTAACGGCACAATGATTCGTTACCCTGAACTATGCAAGAACGGTGATGGCTACGAGTACAAGGGTCGCTACGGTCCAGTTAAGATATACGGTGGTAAGGTAGTTGAGAACGTAGTTCAAGCACTGGCCCGTATAGTTGTGTTCGATCAAATGGCGAAGATCGACATGGAGATGCGTAAGAACGATAACCCACTGGCTGACTGTCGGTACAAGGTTGCGTTAACTGTACACGATGAGGTAGTTTGTGTCGTACCTAAAAGCGCCAGCAGCTGGGCATTAGAGTTCATGACTGAGACCATGTCTGTGCCTCCGAAGTGGTGTTCCAACTTGCCAGTGTCGTGTGAAGGAGACATTGGAAATAATTATGCAGATGCCAAATAAAAGCTCTTGACATACGCCATGGATGCCCTAACATACACACCATCACCTGAGGTTTTTACCCCTCGGGCGGAACACCTATGACAATACCTGCTTGGACATACAGTCAGCTTGAGAAGTTCGAAACCTGCCCTAGGCAGTTTTACCATGTGCGTGTTAAACGAGACATAGTAGAGCCTCCCACGGAAGCCACGTTATGGGGTGGGCGGGTGCATGAAGCTATGGAGTATCGTATCAAAGATGGTACGGTTTTACCAGAGGGTATGACCCAGTGGGAAGGCTTTGCAACAAAGATTGCGAACATGGCGGGTGAAAAGTTCTGCGAGGCGGAAATGGCGTTGGACTCAAACTTCCAACCCGCCCCATGGAGTAATGCTTGGACTCGAGGTATTGCTGACTTGCTCATTGTCAACGGTGACAAGGCTGTTAACTTAGATTACAAAACAGGTAAGCGAAAGCTGACCCATCAACTAATGCTGTATGCGGGATATACCTTTGCTATATACCCACAGGTTAATACAGTGGTGACCGGATTCGTGTGGATGCGTGACAAGAAAATCGACAAGGAAACGTTTACGCGTGACCAAGTACCGATGATTTGGCAGACATTCATTCCGAAGGTGCGTAAGTTGGAATCGGCTTACGAGCGTGACGCTTGGCCTGCACGACCCTCGGGGTTATGTAAGGGATGGTGTCCAGTTAAAACGTGTGAGTTCTACAAGGATAAACGATGACCCCTGAAGGTAAAGTCAAAGACGCAGTTAAGAAAGAACTGAAGAAGCGCAACATTTGGTTCTTCATGCCTATGCAAAACGGTATGGGTGTTGTTGGCATCCCTGACTTTATCTGCTGTGATCGTGGTCAGTTTATTGGTGTAGAGACCAAGGCCCCGGGTAAACGAGGATGTACAACTGCAAACCAAGATCGTACATTAGAAGCTATCTTTGAACACGGTGGATGGTCTATCGTAGTTGATGATGTTCAACAATTGATTGATTTTTTGGAGGTGAAAGATGAACAAAGGCGGACCAACTAAAGCGGCTTACGACAAGGCGTACAACGCACGCCCTGAGCAAGTAGATAAACGCGAGATGCGCAACAAAGCACGTGCTGAAATGGCACGTGATGGCAAGGTAAAAAAGGGCGATGGTAAAGATGTTGACCACAAGAAGATGCTTGATGGCAAAGGCACAAACGACAAGTCAAACTTGCGTGTGGTTGATAAAGAAAAGAACCGTGGCTGGAGAGGAAGTAACGGAAGCGCATATGGGAAATAAATGCTAGTCAGACAAGATAAGAGGGCGTTAGTCCTCAAATTAAAACATCCAACGAGAGTAACAATACCGATACCAACAGCTAAGTTGGTAACGCACAAAGGGCAGACATTAGTGGCTGTCCCACACAGACCTGATGAAGTTAAGGTACTGCGAAACTTAGGCTTTAATCCGCCTGACCCAATGGCTTACTATTACAAGTGGCCGGGTCGTTTCAAACCTTTTGAAGCACAGATCGAGACTGCTAACTTTTTAACTATGAATGAACGTGCGTTCTGTTTGAACAGCATGGGCTTGGGTAAAACTGTTACATCGCTATGGGCGTATGACTACATGCGTGACTGTAAACTGGTCAACAAAGCATTGGTTATTTGTCCACTCTCCACGATGGAGCGCACTTGGGCAGACGAAATATTTAAAACGTTTCCCCACTTAGACGCCACTGTTGTGTACGGCTCACGAGAAAGACGCAAGAAACTGTTGGCTCAACCCTCTGATATCTACATCATCAATTCCGATGGCATTAGAACGATTCAAGATGAGTTAGCCGAGAGACCCGACATTAATTTAATTATTGTTGATGAGATTGCGATGTTTCGAAACGCCAGTACAGAGCGGTGGAAGATACTAAATAAGATATGCAACAAGCAAACGCACAGGCGTATATGGGCTTTGACTGGTGCACCCACACCACACGAACCTACAGATGCATGGGCGCAATGCCGAATTGTATGTCCAACCAACCCCGATGTACCCAAGTACTTTGGTCAGTTCCGCGACTCAGTCATGAAGCAGATCACACAGTTTAAATGGGTACCACGACACGATGCAATTGAGACAGTCCGTAAAGTGATGCAGCCTGCTGTGCGCTTTGCATTGGATGATTGTATTGACTTGCCCGAGCAGACGTTTATCAACCGTGATGTTGAGATGACTGATGAGCAGAAAGCGGCATACAAAGGCATGCTTGAAAAACTGATTACTGAATACGAAGGTGGTGAGGTCCTTGCCGTCAACGAAGCAGTTAAAGCCAACAAGCTTGTACAGATTGCTTGCGGAGTTGCTTATGGTAAAGACCACGAGAACATATACATACCCAACAAGCCTCGCATCGATGTGCTTAAAGAGTTGATCGAAGGTTCTGAAGGTAAGGTCATTGTGTTCGTTCCGCTGACTGGAGTTCTAGAACACCTGATGCAAGAGCTGTCAAGTGAATGGTCAGTGGCGGCAGTCCATGGTGGTACAAGCAAAGCCGAACGAGACAAAATATTCCACGAATTCCAAAGCGGTGCAGAACTTCGGGTACTGGTGGCAAACCCTGCGACCATGTCCCATGGACTCACATTAACAGCGGCAACCAACATCATTTGGTTCGCTCCTATCCACAGCAACGATGTTTACGAACAGGCTTGCGCACGAGTGCGACGGCCAGGGCAGACTAGAACGACAGTGATTGCTCACATTGCTGCATCTGACATTGAAAGACGCATTTACACCCGCCTACGCACCAAGCAAAAACTGCAAGGTGCACTACTTGAAATAATGAAAGGAATCGACACAGATGAGTAGAAACACCTAGTACAAAACCGTAAAACGGTAGTAAAGTAACACCCCCGAGGAAAAATATGAAAATATCCGAGTTAGTAGCAAAATACATTGAGGTGCGCGACAAAAAAGCTCAGATGAAAGCTGAGTACGATGGCAAGATAGCCAAGGTCGATGAGGTATTAGACAAGATTGAGGCAGCCCTGCTCAAGACATTTGATGCAGCAGGTATGGATTCTGTACGCACAGAATTTGGTACCGCATATTCCTCCGCACGAACTACTGCATCTATTGCAGACCCTGATGCGTTCATTACATTTTGTAAAGAGAACAACGCATGGCATATGTTGCAAAAGCGTGTGGCTCAGGCCGCAGTTGAGCAATATAAAGACGAACACGACACATTGCCCCCAGGCATTGACTGGCGTGTAGAGCGAACAGTTAACGTTCGTAGATCATAATTTTTAACCGGAGTAAACACATGAGCGAAATCATTCCATTTGAATCTGGCAACCTGCCTGCGTATTTAAAGAACCAAAGTATAGAGAACTTAAACGGTGATCTGATATCAACAGTAAGCACTGGTTTCCCAGTGGTGTCAATCAAAGGCAAGATTTTTGCCATTGTTCGTGGTGGCGACCGCACTACCATGATGAACCCCAAAGACCCTGACAGTCCCGCAACATCTATTGATGTGATTTTGCTTAAAGGTAACAAGGGTGTATCTAAGGTGTACTACGCCAAGGGATACCAAGAGGGTAGCGAAGATCAGAAACCTGACTGCTACAGTAACGAAGGCGTTAAGCCCGAAGACAACTCTAAGAACCCTCAGTCCAAGCAGTGTTCTACTTGTGCCCATAATCAATGGGGTAGCAAGATTGGCGACAATGGCGGTAAAGGTAAGGCATGCCAAGACTCTAAGCGTTTAGCCATCGCAGCAGCAGGGTTAATCAACGACCCATACTTATTACGTGTTCCGCCTGCTTCTATTAAGGCATTGAGTGAGTACGCTGCCGCGTTGCAAAAACGCAACTTGCATTACACCCAAGTGGTGACTAAGATAGCATTTGAAGCCGAGGCCGCTACGCCCAAACTGACATTCAGGGCTATGGGTTATTTGCCTGAAGATGCATACAATGAAGTTAAGGCAGTAGTGGATACAGAGATTGTTGGGTCTATCCTAGGTACTGGTGTCGTTGCAGTTGAGGAGACCCTTGTTGCACTAGACAAGCCTATTGCTGTGGTTGAGAAGCCAAAAGCTGAAGCCAAGCCAAAGCCTAAAGCTGAACCAAAAGTTGAGCCCAAAGCCGTTGAGCCTGAAGTAACTGTCGATTTGAATTTGGATGATCTCAACTTCGACGACTAATTGAATCGGGGGGAAAGCCGCGCAAAGACTTTTTCGGAAGCTAGCAGACGAGCGGTTAGTACCCCCACCCTTTAGCCCTACGGGGCTTTTTGTTTCTGGAGAATATATGTCATACGAAATAGACCAACGTAAAGTTGTCGGGGTTGTGTTAGAGGCCAACGGTGCCCTAAACGACAAAGGATTCAATCATGGTGAAGTTATCTTAGGACTTGCTGAACTTATAGGACGCGTGATTGTTGAGTCTGCTGAGACTCAGATTCAGGCCAGCGAGCTTCTTAACGTGGCTGTTGCCCATATCGGCAAGACCCTCAAGATCGGAGCAGAGGCACAGGACAAGCGAATCATTACAGGGGTGTAATCTATGAATACGCTCGGATTCCTACAGGCAATCCTTCCTGAAGAGGGGTTTAAGTTCGTAGGGTTGGGACGTATTGGACGCGATGGCATTGCACACAAAGCCTATGAGTCTCTCGAACTCATGGCGCAAGCTATTGAATCTTATGATGCGCAAGACAACCTAATTGTTTACCATGCATGCTGCTCCTATAAGGCACCAAGCTACGAGGCTGAGGTCAATGGTGTAACCAAAACCAAATACCGAGGCGCACAGAACTGGGACAAGGTTAAGTCCTTTTGGATTGATATCGACTGCGGTGAAGACAAAGCCGCTGAAGGTAAGGGCTATCTGAATAAAACAGAAGCAGCCAAAGCAATCCTTGGATTCTGCCAAACATACCAACTCACTAAACCCATGCTTGTTGATTCAGGCGGGGGACTACATTGCTACTGGCCTTTGACTAAAACCATTGGTCCTAACAGTTGGCGAGCGATTGCCAATGAATTCAAAGCCGCGCTTAATGCCGCTGGACTGCTGGTTGACCCAACCCGAACTGCTGACTTGTCTTCTATCCTACGACCCGTAGGTACACATAATCGCAAAGCCGGACGTGAAGTCCGTGAAGTCAAGGTCAAAACTCAACCCACATTCGTTGAGCCACAAGATTTTGCAGCCGCAGTCTCACGCATAGTAAAAGCTCTCCAAGCTCACGTACCAAAACAATCATCAGCGCCTGGTTTAAATGATGATTTGATCACGCCATACGATGGGCCCACTTACGAGTCTTCAGCACGCATCATGGCAGACCACTGCCAACAAGTAATGTTCATGCGGGATACCAAAGGTGATGTGGACTACGATACATGGCGTGGTGTGATTGGTCTTATCAAACATTGTGCTGAAGATATTGATTTAGCCTACGAGTGGAGTGAGAACCGTGCCGACACTGGACATTCCAATACAGACGTAGATACACGATATGAGTCATGGGATTCCGGTCCAACGCTTTGTTCGTTCTTTGAGAAAAGTAATTCAGCCGGATGCGAAGGTTGCCCCCACAAGGGCAAAATTAAAACGCCTATGGTGTTAGGCAGAATAATTCCTGAATCTGTTGAACAAGTAGTTGAAGTTGTGGACGAGGATGCAGTTGTTGAGACTGTTGTGCCTGCACTGCCTGAGAACTATGAACACCAAAACAAGCGGATGATTCGTTTCATCAAAGACAAGGACGGTGTAAACCAACCCTTTACATTTTGTCATCAACTGTTCTATCCTATCCAACGTATTCGCAAGGCCGATGGGACATATGCGTTCACTATTCGTATGCACTTACCGGATAAACGTATCAGAGATTTTGAGGTTGATACATCTGCTATTGCTGCATCGTCTGAACTACTTAAAGCAATGTCTAAATATGAATTAATGCCTTCTAATAACAAGGACGCAACTATGCACCTGACTGCGTACATTCGTGATTCCATTACGAAGCTGATGACTGAGCAAAGAGAAGTTGACACATTGACTTCATTTGGATGGCGCGACAACATGAATGGCTTTTTGCTTGGTGACCGTTTGTACCACACTGATGGTTCTATTCGTAGAGTCTATGTTGGTGGAGCAGCCGCTACATATAAGAATACATACCCTGTACCACGCGGGACGATTGAGGGGTATGCTGAAGCCGTTAACTTTATTTACAACCGTGAAAGTAGTGAAGCTGCCCAGTATGTCTTCTGTAATGTGTATGGTTCTATCCTAACCCCATTTGGTGAGGACAGCTACAACGGTGCGTTAGTTGCAGTTAACTCTGGCGCATCCGGTAAAGGTAAAACCTCAGTGTGGCGTGCTGCGCTGTATGGTCTAGCTGATGCCAATAAGTTAATCTACGCTGGTAAGGATGGTGCGACTCGCAATGCTCGTTGGGCTATCGTTGGTGCACACCAAAACATGCCTGTTGTCTTTGACGAGATGACCGACATGGATGCGGCTGAAGTAAGTAGTTTTGCGTATACAGTCTCCCAAGGTACTGACCGAGCTCGACTGACTTCCAGTGGTGGCAAGGTTGGATTTGCTGAACAGCACACATGGAAATCTGTTGTTGGCATTACCGCCAACGAGGACATGCACGCCAAACTAGCCTCGCACAATGCCAATACTCAGGCAGAAGCGGTGCGTATGATTGCCATCAACTTTTCCAAGTACAACGTACCCATCTTCGATAACGCCATTGAAGTATCCGATGCGATTGACAAGATGCGGGACAACATGGGCTGTGCAGGCGATGCGTTTATCAAGTATGTTGTGACAAATCAGGACGCTGTAGCTAAGCTGTGGGCCGAGACTGAAGCGAAGTTGGCTGTTATTCTGCCTCAGAGTGAGTACAGGTTCTTCCGAAGTCACGCTACTGCAACTCTGTCTGCAGCTCGCATCTTGCTAGACTTGAAGGTTATTGCATTCGACTACGACAAACTTGTTGAGTTCACGACCATGCTGATGGGCGACCTGACCGAAGCGATTGTGGCAGGCAATATGACCTCACCCGCTGATGCTCTAAACCGTATGATTCGCGACTTATCCAACCGTATCATAGTGACAACCGAATACCGCGATCTGCGTACAGATTCCCGTGGCCCCGAAGATTCAATTTCTAGGATTGTGGGAACACCTGCCGGACGACGTATCATTGGGAATCAGACTACCAAGGGCAAGGATAAGTACATCGGTAAACTGTTCCTAGCCAAGAAGGACTTTGGTGACTGGTGTTCCAAGAACCGCATGGAGCCCAAGGAAATGATTAAGTATGCCACCGAGAACGGATGGATTATTCCTTGGCAGGAAAAGTTTAATATGGGAAGGGGTACAGCCTATTCCACTGGTAGCTGCACATGCTTTGCCTTTGACTTCTCAGCCATGGAAGGGACTGTAGAAAATACCGGTGGTGCAATAACACTTGTGCAAACTGAAGAAAGTGCGGTATTATCTGCTCACTAACGAGGTTGCCATTTTGTTAGTGTTTTTGCTCTCCTAAGTTGGATTTACCCCTCGGCCTAAAAACCGGGGGGTTTTTTTGCTTGTCACAAACTTGTGTCATTATGGGTGTATGAAATACCGCGTTGTCCCTGTCGATATTCGCCAGCCTGAAGTGGTAAAGCTACTCGTTTGGTTGCAGAAAGTGTGTCTTCCTGCGGATAAAATTTACCCAATTACAAAAGGATACTGGTATGTTGTTTACGCGCAAAATGGTGAAGCCGTTGGCTTTGGTGGTATTGTCCCCTCTACTCGTTGGTCTGACGCTATGTACCTATGTCGCGCAGGCGTTGTACGAGCTCATCAAGGACAGGGACTCCAGAAGCGGCTTATCCGACAGCGTATTAAAGTGGCCAAACAACTAGGGATGAATTGGGTTATCTCTGATACCCACCAAAACCCTGCATCTGCCAATAGTTTGATATCTGTAGGTTTTAAAATGTTTGAGCCATCTACACCTTGGGGTTTCAAAACAGCGTTGTACTGGAAGTACAAAATCAAACGTGCCGTATAAAGACCCCAAAGTCAAAGCGGAAAAACAGAAGACGTACGCAAATACGTACTACGCTAACAATAAAGAGACTGTAATCGCGGCAAGTAAAGCCTCTGCCAAGGCGTATAAAGATAAATGGCGTAGCTTTAAAGCTACATTATCGTGCATAAAGTGTGGGCAGAACCACCCAGCTACGTTTGACTTCCACCACGTAGACAGCAGCACCAAAGAAGAGTCAGTAAACAAACTGCTTAAGAACAGGGCGTTTAAACGGGCTATGGAAGAAATCAAGAAATGCGTTGTGCTCTGCGCTAACTGCCACCGCATACATCACCACGACGAGCGTATTGCTAAGAAAGCTAAAAAGAAAAAAGGGGCCGAAGCCCCTTAGTATCACTTGTTGTCAGCAGCTTCTGCGGCAGCCTCAGTCTCAGCACCGTCTAACTCTTCTTCGGTGTCATCTTCAAACTCATCGCCAAGTACAGTCGTGGCTTCGTACTCAACAGCCCAACCGTAATGTTCTTGAAACTCTACAAACTTCTGAAAAATTTCAATCATGTCAAAGTCGTGAGTCTCAATAGACAACTTGTTGTTACCAAAGTAACCAAATTCCATTTCAAATTTCATAATATACCCCTGTGTTTATGCAGCCACCGCGACTACAAATCCATCGTAGACTAAATCTATGACAAATGAAAGGCTGAGTATTTTTGTTAACACTTCCAAGCGCGCAGTGATTTATTGATTCGTGAGTCGGGGTCTTTAGCCGTCTTCTCACTGGTCAACTTTTTCTTCATTCCTTCCATGCGTGCACAGAAAGAATCTTTGCGTGAACCGCCTTCAGGTTGTGGTGCCTTTAATCCGGGTTTACCCGGATTAGCTTTGTTGTACGAAGCACGTCCTTTGGCGTTTAATCCGCCTTCAGGGTTCTTGCCTTCCTTACGTTGCCAAGCTGGTGACTTTGCCATAACTTTTCCTTACTGGTTAACTTGTGCTTCAACAAACCTACGATTTGATTTAGTGGTTTCTACACCACCAACAACACCACGTTCACGCTTGCGTGCTTCCGCTGGTGCACGGAACAACTCAGACATTGACTGACGCTTGTACCCGTTCCTAACTCTCGACTCTTGCAACTTCTGCCAGTCATCGCGAGCCTCAGCCATTGCTGCTGGGTCACTTGCTCGAGAGCCTTCAACATAACTCGCTTTAATTTCGCCTGCACGTGAGGCATAAAACTTATCAAATTCGGCAACCACTTTCTGAGTGTATTGTCTGTCAGTAATGGTCGTAGTGGGGAGACCAACAGCTTGGAAAGCAGCATCAATCATGCTGATCTCTTCAGGCTTCATCACCAAGTCCCCATTTCGCATCGTAATGCCTTCAGTGGCAAAGCGGTACGACTTCATTACGTTACCTATACCATTAGGTAACGCCATCTCTAAGCCCTTATAGTAGTTGCCCTTGGACATCATTCCAAGCGCGTCAACGAACTTCAGTCCTAAACCGGCTGCAGGGCCCATCATTCCCACAATCATCTGAGCTGCATCTGCACGAGACGTTAAGTTGAAATCCACGAACGGACCAAATGGAGACGCAACGTTTTCCATGGACAAACGCTTACCAATGGACTCTAGTCCAAGTGCGGCAGGGACACCACGAAGCAACAGATCAGCCACGGCATCGTTACCTATCATGCGTCGTAACTTATATTCATAATCATCGGGCTCATCTTCATCACCGAATATGCTAGACAAGATACTTGCGGCTTGAGACACAAACGGTACACCCAAAGCACCACCAAGTACAGCCATATGCGCAGTAATGTACTTCAACGATGCACGGGCAATTGTTCTTTCTTCCGCACTAGCACCCTTAAACGAAGTGTGTATCAGCTTGGCAAGCATGGACAGCTGAATGATTTGGAAGCGTTTGAATTGCAGCAAGACCTTAGCACCGCCGCTCTGCAGGATACGAGGCGTATTAAATCCATCGTAGTTACCATGCGTGTTGGATACCACTTCGGCAGCAAAGCGAACACCATCAGCACCGGTAGCACCTTTGTATCGGTCTGTGTACCCACGGTAGGCAGCGATGGCAGCTGTGGCGCGGTTGATTGCTTCAATACGTGTATTAACACCTTGTAGCTTAAACATAACTTTGCCAAGCACACCTTGCTCATCTGTACGTGCTCTGGCTTCTGCATCAATACCAATGTCGATCTTACCCATGCGGACAAGTTCCTTGAGCATAAACCGTACATCAGCTGGAGCTTTGTCAAAGTCAATGGGATCATTAATACCCAGACCCGCTATAAGCCCAGACATGTCGTTGTAAGCCCGCTTGATAGCACGAGCTGAACGGAAGTAGCCAAGACGACCTGCCATGTAAGGCAAAGACAACACAGAAGTCTGAAGCACCTGCTGAAGATAGTACGCTGGACTGGTTGATAAGTTCCACAGCGTTGACATACGTAACAGGTTCTGCGTCAACACACCGGGTTGTTCATACTCCATGCTGTCGGCATAGCGGGTGTACAGTTCATTGTACAAAGGCATGGCGTCTTTACGGTTTCTACGAGCTTCATCGCGCATGGCTTCTAGTGCATCATTCAGCTCGTCACTGCGTTCCATCGTAGCCAAGAAGTGTGCATCAGCACGACCACTGGTAGCCAAGTTGCGCATCATGTTCTTATCTGCACCGGAAACATTCTTACGCTGGAGTTCAGAACGACGTGCACTAGATTCAGCCACTGTCATCAGATACAGGTCAGAAATGGCTTTGTCTAATCTAGCATCAGTGGAATCAGATTGGCGTTGAGCCAAGTTGCGCAAACGGGCTACAGCCATGTGAACGTCAGAGTCACCAATATAGGAAGCGCTTGCTTCTTTAATACCGGCATCTTCGGGTTGCACATCGTATTGACCAGTAGCTTGCAGTTCAGCAGCAATGTCATCAGCTTCACCTTGGGTCTCAGCAAACTGGACTACGTAGTGAATCGGGTTAGACACATTTTCTTGCAACCAGTTCTTGGCTTGCTGCGGGTCACCAATGATGGAGTCGCCTCTTGCACTAGAGCGTGTACCAGTGGCAGCCTCTTCGTAAGCAATGAACTCTTTGGACTTGGCAACCACAACGTAGTCACCATAGCGACCAAGGTACGCATATGGGTCAGACACATTCACGTTACGCAAGCTAGACATACGCTTGAGCACCTGACGCTTTTCTTTGTTCAGGCTTTGTAACAAGTCTGCATCGCTACCAGCAGCTTTAATGCGCGAATCAAACTCACGGTTTACTGCGTCCTCGGCAGCCTTTTGCTTAAGCTTTAGGGCTTCATGGCCATGACGGAACACATCTTTAATAAGCTGAGCAGCTGCAGGACTTTGCGCCTGAATTTTATTAAAGCGTTCTTCAAAGTCTGGGTCAACTTCAAACAGCTTAGTGCCTACTTGTTGTTCACCAGGATAGTAGCCCCACTTCTTCTCACGAGTGGAATCATGGATGTATTCGTTGACGCTACCTTTACCTTCACCTTTTAGGTTGGTGGGCAGCTTATCAAATCTAGACAGGATGTTTTCAATACGTTTTTCAAACTCTAAGCGTGTGCCTTGACGGGCGTATTGAGCTTGCAGATATTTGGCGGCAGAAGGCATGTACTTCTTAGCCATACCAATAACGTCTTCTGTAATTGCAGAGGCATACATGCCTCGTTTGGCAAGAGTCTTGATGTTAGTCCACTGACTACGAGCCGACTTCTGCAACGGCTTGGGTAGCGCACCAATTACTTGGTCGGCTGTGAACTCTCGCCCTTGGCCTCGGCTGTTGAACGGTCCTTCATCTGTTTGTCTATCTCCGCCATAAACTCCAGCCTCCCGTTGATTGCGGCGGGCGGTATATCGATTACGGAAGTCGATGGCTCTTGTTGCTGCAGTTGTGCTCTTCTGGATTTGAAGCGCTGTCGTTGTGCGAATGTCATTTATTACCTCTTCCAAGAAAGTAGCAGTCTTGGGTGCGACTGATGCAATGTAGTCTGTGTACTTTGGGTTTGTATAGATTGAGAAGATTTGGGCAAACAGTTCGCTTTCAATCTTGCCATTAGTATCTAAGTCGGTATGAACCTCGATGTTAAATGGGTAATCAAGAAAGGTCGTAAACGCTTTGTTGTTTTCATACAACGCAAACATTTCTTTGGCAACTTCACCAAAGGGGACTACTTTACCATTTTTAATCTCCACATTCATTTCAAGTTGATGTGAATACACACCGCCATGTGGGGCCATATCAACTGCATGAGCAACCTCGTGGCGGACTGTTTCAGCGGCATACGCTGGGCTTGACATTTTGGCAAGGTTTAGTACACCAATGTATCTACCGTTCTCAGTCTTAAGCTGCCCATGGAATGCGTCTTTGGAACGGTCATTAATAACTTGCCAATCAGATACAAAATCCAAAGCACCTTCTATGTCCATGTCAGCAAACTGTTCACGAACGTCGCTGATACCTTTAACCTCATCCTCAAGGTCAGAGAACTCCATGAACTTGGCGCTCTTACTATTAAATGACGGAGTCTGTTCTTCTTTACCCACAACGCTGCGGTCAGCACCAGCCACTTGAGTAGCAGACCTTACTGGCGTAGTTACTGTTCTAGTAACTGGTTGCACACCCTCACGTACTAATCTGTCATCAGCAACGTTTCCAGTAATGAAGTCATTGACTGTGCTTTGTACGTCAGGAACAACAAACAGTTTAGAACCATCCATGTTGTCACCGTACTTGGTAATCAACTCACGGTAGGTTTCTTTGTCTACGTTAATGCAACCAAACGAATAGCGGGAATCAGCAGCGGACTCGCTTTTCAAAGCAGCAGCACGTTGGGGGGCATCTTTTTCTTTGAGCCAAACCGAGTGCATGAATGTAACGACCGCATCTGGGTCTTCTAAGGCAAACACTTTACCGAAATCATATTCTCCAGCGGTTTTAGCGGCATTACCACCCTTGGCTGCGTCAATGATTTTGATGCCAAACAAACCAGCGGGAGTAACACGGTTCTGTGGCAAGTCGTTATTGCCTTTGTATAAATCACCCTTGGCCAGACCAAATAATGATTTCTTTTGGAGAACAAAACTTCCATCAGATTTAAATACAAAAATACGTCCACTAGGCTTGTCAGCAATGGTAATGAACTTGTTACCGAGCTTGCCTTTCAGGGCAGGGATCAAACGCTCGTAGGCTTGTTTACCAGCATCAGACATCATGGAAGCTTCAGCAGGCACTGTAGCCAATACTTGTTGCTGTGTAGTCTGAGTCTCTTGCGGAATCACAATAAAGGATTCAACTTTAGAAATTGCTGTGGGGTTAAAGACCATTGCGGCAGCCAACACGCCGGTATGGATTGCTTTGATAATGTCACGCACGGCAGCAGAGACAGCCTCTGCACCTTTGGTTGCGTACTTGACTACGTCTTCTTTAATCTTGGCAAGGAACTCAGCACTGTCACGCTTGACACCATAGTGCTTCTCTAAACGATCAACTTGTGGTGCTGGCAATGCAGCAACCTGCGGTCCAACTGTCTCATCAATGACACGAGCTTCAACGTCAATAACGTTGGCTTCGTTGGTTACCGCCTGAGTAGTTCCATCAACGCCCGTTGCCTGAGGTCCTTGGTTGGCCAATGCTGTGCCAGCAGGTTGAGTACTCTCACCGACAATTTTGACAGCAGCAGCAAGGTTAGCTTGTCCACGGCGGACGAGATCATCCCACCGAGTCTTTTCAGAATTTGTAAGAACGTCATATGGGGGCAACTCCGGTGCTAGTGTTGAAACGACTGCCCACTGTTCAGTAGGTGTCTTTATTTCTTCGGGCTTGGCTTCTTGCTTGGGCTCTGGTTTGACTTCAGCTTTTCCGGCAGTTTTGCCCCCTTGGGCGTTTCCTTGGCCCACCGCTTTGCCACCTCCGGCTCCTTCGCGAACAGAAACTTCCGTTGTGCTTGGCTTTTGAACGGCATTCGTTTTCTCCAGTTTGGCAGATTTAACAAGCAGTTCTTTGGTCTGCCCGCTTTGAAATTCGACAGTTACTCTGGTGTCGTCACCATTACCGGCAAAGCTTAAAACTTTACCGGTACCCAATTTGGGGTTTATGACTGTGTCACCAACGTCTAGCCCTTTGCGATCGGCTGCAGCTTTGGCACGTGCCTCGTCCACAACTTTCTTACGCTTGGCTACTTCAACTTCGTTGACGGTTTCTTCTTTTGGTTCTTCAGCTACAACTTCGCCCGTCAAGTCTGCCTCTTCTTCAGACTCTTGTTTGACAGTCTTCTCGCCTTTATTTGCTCGTTCTTTTTGGCTTTTTGCGTAAGCTGTCCAAGCATTTGCCAAGGCGGTTACTGCTTTTTTATCCTGCGGATTCTTGTCTACAGCAGCCTGCAGCTTTTCTATTTTGGCTAGTGCGGCAGTACCTTCACTATCAACAGCACCTTGACTACCACCAGCAGTGGCGACCGTGCCCATGGTCTGACCTTCTTTGTCTTCTTTACCGCCAAGTTCTTCTTGCAGTTTGGCCCCAGGTTTACCTTCTTGTTCGCCAGCTTCAAGTTCTTCTGCTAATGATGCAGCAGATTGCTCGTCACCTTCGTAACGAGTGTTATACAAACCAGCCAATTCGCCTTGGCCAATGCCATCAGGGAACTCAGGTGATCTATACGCTGTGGCTGTTTCCACAATCCGTACAGCAAATTCAGGGTCGATGACTTGGAATTCACCATCAACTAACTTAACGCCCATGCGCTCAAGTTGTTTTTCAACAGTGTCTACCTTAAGACCGGTGTACTCTGCAATGTCTGCATGACGGAATTGCTCAAGCAAAGCCAAGCGAAGAATCTCTGCTCGCTTCTCAGCGGGTACAGTGTTTTTACGGTTCTGCAGTGGTGCTAGTACACGCAGTAGTAAGTCGGAAATTAATTCGACACGCCGTTCACTCGAGATGTGGCTGAGGTCGGTTGAGTAGAAGCCGATGCGGGGGTCGTATTGGCGAGGGCCATTTTGTACAGATTGCTGATCCACGAGGGGTTGACCGGCTTGCTGGGATTGACCGGGTGCTTGCCCGCCACCCAAAGCGCCTTGGCTGGCTTGTTCATTTGCAGCTCCTGTTACTTGCGACGGCGCGTTACTACCGACAACATTGGATACTGCACCGGTGCCATCCCGTATTCCTTCTGCTGGTGACTGTCCAACTTGGAGGCCAAGCGATCCTGCAGGGAGACTTCCTGTCCCGACGGATTGAACTCCGCTGGGTTGTACATTCCCATCGACTGCTGCATTTGCTTCTCCTGCTCCGCCTTCGACTGATACTGCTCCCAGCCCGGTAGTTGTTTGCACAGGCAATTTTCCATCTTTAGCTCCTTTTTCCGCTTTTGCGGTTTGTGCTGCTGTAAATCCATCTGTATCTTGGCCTGTCAGGGCTTCGTAGATGGCGTTGAGTTGCTCCAGTTGATTACCTTTGGTAGTCGTCGAGAGTTTGTTGAGAATCTGAGTGGCTTCATCCAATGACTGAACGTGGTCAATCTGGAACTTGGTCATCACTTTGCCAAGAGCTGCAACAGCTTTATCTGCTGAAGGCACAGGGTTGTTGGCATTGAAATTAAAACTGACCAGTGGGCTTGGCTTTTCAGGCGTAGCAAATGCGTTGTTTGCTTGTGTAATGGCCTGAGCAATTTGCTGAACGTGCGGTGGCAACGTATTAAATACTGCAGCAAAGCGATCACCAAATGGTGCAACACGTGGACCTTCAATGTTCTGACCGAAGATGTTTAGTGATGTTGGGTTAGCAGGGTCGTACTGTGTGGCAACCTTACCAAACACGTCTTCGCGGTTAACTAACTTTTGCTGTGCTTCCTGTACTTGTTGGTTCTCAGCGGCAGCGGCTTGAGTTTGCTGCGCAATATCTGTTGTACCACCTGTTACAGCAGGGACTGTTGGGGGTGTTGCCGGAGGTGCAGGAGGGGCTACAGGGGGCACAACGTTAGTAGTAGGTGTACCGCTTACGCTTGGCTGGCTAAAAGCCTGTTGGATATCATTGCCGCCTTCAGGTGCACGCTCACCTGCAATAGATGCTAAGCCACCACGGACAACACCACCGCCGATACCGCCTTTAATCATGGACAAGCCATACTCATTGTATGCTTCATCACCAGTCAATGGCTTAAATGCACCGTAGCGCTCTATGCCAGTCTGTGCACCCTCGGTCAATGATTCAGTTCCAATACCAATAGCGGTTTGCTTACCAACGTTCTTTAACAAGCTGGTTCCGGCTTCCCGAGCCAGGATATCAGAACCTTTAGATAAAAACTTGTTGGCAATTCGTTCAGCACCAAATGCTGTGTCTAGAAAAGCAGAGCCTGCAGCGGCAGTACCTGCGCGGCCTTTATCTTCAATACCTTGCTCACGCTGTTCAGCACGGATACCACCATAGGACTGGGCTAAGTTACCAAGGTATGTGCCTGCAGCACCACCAATGGCTTGACCTGCAATAGTACCACCAGGACCGGCGAGAGAACCAATAGCACCACCAACAAAACGACCAGCCATACCAGCACCGACTGCCGTACCAACCTGCGGAATAATTTCACCAACAGATTCACGAATGGTAGTCAGCGGACTACGAATGGCTTCACCTACAGTATTGATCTGCGATGGGTTGCGGTACGCAACATCTTCACCGTAGCCTTCTACAGCTTTACCAACATTAGGCAATCCAAGGTCACGAGCAGTGGAGCCAATTGCGCCAATAGCTTGACCAGTTCCACGCTTGATGTCAGAAAAAAACCCAGGTTTATTAAACTTAAACCCAACTTCGTTGGCAATTTCAACTGGATCAATTCCGAATTGTTTAGACGCCAACTTAATGACGTCCGAGTCGGACTCAGCAGTAGGGAAATATGCCCGAAGCTGTTCAAGTGTCGCCATGTTGTACTACCTTAAAATGCTTTCATACGTGATTCACCCTTGCGAGCATCCAGCTCAGCTTGGGCTTCACGTGCTTCAGAAGTACTTGTTCCAATTGCACGCTTGGTCATACGCAGCAATTCATCATTGGTTTTGTTGTAGAACGGACGACCTTCAACAGCAGTTTCAGTTGGTGCTGCTTTTCCGGATAGAGCTTTATCTAGCGCGGATTGACCAAACACACCGGGGTACTTAGCTTTAATAGCTGCCAATGCCTTGGGGTCAGTTCCAGCTTCTGAGTATTCTTTGTATGCAGCCTCTTTAAGCTTTGGGTCAATCTCAGGTGCTTGGGACTTGTCAGCTTTCTTCAGAGTATTAATAAGCGCTGTAACGTCAGTTGACTTCTTAGCAGCAGCTAAAGCGCCTTCTTCCAAGATACGTTGTCCTGCAGGGCCATCTCTTTCTTTATCAGTCAATGCTTCATATCTAGCCAAATATGGTTTAACTGCTTCACCGGCTTCTTTGTTTGATTTGTACAACTCAGCCATGTTTCGATACACAGCAGCATGAGCTGTAGATGAAGCAGCACTTGCACGGGCTTGGCCAGCTTGGGCTTCAAACAAACCAGCTTTAATTTGTGCATCTAATTGTTTAGCGTTTGTAGCGGCATTTTGCGCAGTGGCACCAGCAGAAATAGCAGACGATGCAGCAGATGATTCAGTAGCCGCTGTTTTGCGTTCTTCAAGTGCCTGTGTCTTGGCTTTCCAGTAGTTCTCTGGAGTCGAAGACCGCATCATTTTGTCTTGAGTGTAATTAGTTAACTCTTGCAGAGTCTTCATGTCGGCAGGCATTGTTTCTTGTTTACCGTCTTTGTACGTGATAACAATACTTTTATCGCCGCCTACAGCACTAGGGACAATCTTTGCTCGACCACCGTCTTTAAAACCATCTAGCTTATCGGCGTTGTACAAAGGGATAAACCGTTTTTCAATAACAGACGCAGCGTCACCATTGGCTTCAGTTAAATCTTGAATCACTGAATTGTTAAACCCAAGGGCAAGCTCTTGGTTTTTTGAGTAGCGTGCAGCGCGATTAAGTTCGCCAAGCTCTAATGCACCCTTTTCAAACTGCTGAGCTTTACCAACATCAAGTCCGCGCAAACGTCTTAAATAATCTTTATCAGCTTGTTCTTGCGTGTACATTTCCTGTTTAGGAAACATCTTAGCAGCATCACCTTTTGGAAGCGCTACACCTAAATTTTCTTCTACTGCTTGACTTTGACGACCACCCATGTTGCGGTAATACTCATCATCGGCTAAACGGTTTTGTGCTTCGGTGGGCTGGGCAGGACCCATTGCCCCACCAGCAGTCATAAACGCAGAAGGCTGACCTACACGACCGTATGTCTCAATGCCAGCAGTACGGATATCCGCTTCGCGTTGGCGCTCACCGCGTTTGGCTAAAGCCTCTTCACGAGCCCATTCCTGCTGTTCTTGAGCAAGTTTCATACGCTCTGCTGAACTGTACATATCTCCGCCCATGCGGAAACCTTGTGCAAATGAACTTGCCATACTTTTACTCCTTACAATTTTGCGTAGTCAACAGCATCAAAGTTACCGTTGATACCGTTTTTAATATACGCTTCAGGGCGAACCAGTTGCACTTCATCAGCCATAACACCAAGCATTGTAGGACCGCCAGCTTTATATCGATAGCTGTATACAGGTAGCCCGTTGTCTAAAGTACCAACTTGTCTAATGTCTGTTTTAAGGCGACGATCAGAGCCCATAGCTTTTGAGGTTGCAACACCAGCAGCAGCACCAAGCACCATATTCCATGGGTTGTTTGCAGACTCAGAGTTGTAACGGCTGATATCAGCTTGATATTTATTAACGCCCAAGTTACCCACTGTACCCCATCCGCTTGCGGCTGAGTTAGCAGCATTTGTAAGAGAACCGCCTACACCAGCTGTAGCATTTTGCGCAGCATTAGTAACTCGTGTGCCCTGATCGCTTGCAGCCAATGCAGTATTAGTTTGCATGTTAGCTTGTGCGGGTAAACCCGAGTACATGTTAAACACGTTGGCTTGCTTCTGGAGTCCGAGTTGTTTGGCAGCTTCACGCGTTTGAGTAGCAGCACTGGCTTTAGCCAAAGCAAACTGCACGTTGTTGGCGTTACCGCCCATACCAGAACGACCAGACGTTGGGTCAATTCCATACGCACGGTCTTGCATCATCTGCCCTTGGCGGGCGTTTTCTTGTGCAGCAGCAATATCTCCAACCGCTTGACCAGCCATCTGCTCTTGATAACCAGCAGTGTTGTATAAGTCAGCATCTTTCTTTAATGCCGCCATTGCTGGAATAGCGCCTTCTTCGTATCGTTTTACAGCTGTTTCAGCTTGATCTAAATTAAATGTAGCAATTCGTTTATCCATTGCCCACTGTTCGTCAGCGCGTGATTCCGCTTTCTTGGACTGCGCAAGCAATGTAGGATAGATATCTGTTTTAAACGTGTTCCACTGTTCAGTGGACAAGTCCGCCAATTGTTTCTGTGCCTGCCCAATAGCAGGATCAGGTGCAGGTGCTGTACCTCCGCCAAGCCATCCCATTATTCGCCCCTTATAAATTCGTCAAAAGAATCGTTGGCTGCAGAACATGTCCACCCCAACAATGACGCTTTGCGTGCATCTGCAATACTGCCAGTCATGGCAACACATAGCACTACCAAGTTAATAAACTCTTTGCGCAACGTGTAGCCGTGCGCTTTGCCTTCAGCTGTTTCATTAATTGCATTTGATGTGTGCCATGCTGTAATAACAACAACCAACATACCAGCTAAGGCGGCATAGTTGTGCTGATAGAACTGATTAGCAGGTAACTTAATCAGCAGTTGAGTGAACACGTTGTGGATATCATCCACAGAGATACGGTTGTCCTTGTCGACAATATCGTCCCATGCCTCAATTGCGTTGTAAACCAGCGTCAAAAACTCCAGTACTTCTGGGTCTTTTACAGACTCAGTTATCCATGCGGCTAACGGCTGAAGTGTATGGTTACTCATGGGGCTGTATCTTACCTTGTTTATGCAAAAAATGTAACTTTTACGCAGGTGGAGTTGGCCAAACTACATTTATAGGATAACCAGATTGCGCAGGAATGTCACGTAATTCTTGTCGATATGTAGCCCAAACGGTTTGCTGTTCAGCAACTAAGGGGTTATTGGGTATCTGAGTCCAATCGCTGGCCTGCAATAACTGGTCACGTTTATAACGTACAGCAGCGCCAAGGTTCGCCAAATTAGGCTGCCAAGTCTTTGTAGCATAGTCAAAGTCATACCCATCAGCAGGCGGCATACCCTTATTAACAGGGGAGTTTGTGGCCGCATCATGGTACTGTGTGCCAGCGTCTGCTACCCCGTAGTACACAGAACACCCCGCAGGAATATCAAAATTGGAAACCTCGGTCACAGCAGTGCCCGTTTGGACATACCGCCCTTGGCTGGTGTAGTAAGCGTAGAAGATCATCGTTTGCTTGCCAATACAATTAAGTCTGCGTGTTTACAAGTCCAAGAATTACCGTACCCGTTGTAGATATAAGCTTCAACTACGAACGACCCGTCAAAAGGAATGACGTAGGTACCAGTAAAGGTGGCAGTCACTTTATCCCCACCAGGACCCATGGTTTGCACGGCCTCTAAACCAGACTGACCAAGGAATGTAGCTACTAAAGTACCGCCAGACGTCCGCAGGTTTAGCAATAAATTAATATCTCCAGCACCAAAATCAACTTTAACGGCTGTAAAAAAGCAATTGATAACCGTACCAACGGGAAACGTGGTAGCGGCAGTCGTAACTGAAGTCGACGTACTGCCTGTAAAGGTAAAGTTAATAGCCCCCGTGGCACTGACCGTAGTAGAAATAGCGCCCAGTGGAATACTGTTTGTATTAACAATGTCACCGTTAAGCTTCATTGTTGAACCATTAAACGAAATATTAGTAGCGGCGTTACCAAGAACAAAACTACCGTTACTGTAAATGTTGGCACCAGACCCAGTCATGTTTGGCCCAGATACCAAAGTAGGGCTAGAGCCTACAGCCATAGAGCCTTCAAAACTCCCCTTGGCAGCTGACAAAGTACCACCAAACACTGCATCACCGGCAGTATCTATATAAAAAGTATTAACTCCCGCTTTACGTCCAATAAGACCGGTGCTACCAAAGTACACACCGTTACTGGTGTTTGTCCCAGCGAACATTCCGTCAGCTACAGAGAACGTAACCCGTCCGGTAATGGTGTCACCTGCTTTGGATAACTTACCGGCAACCTGGGACAACGCGCTACTTGCATTTGTATTTGCAGTATTTGCCGTACTTGAGGCAGAGTTAGCTGTCGAGGCTGCAGAATTAGCTGTATTCTGTGCGTTTGTAATACTAGGCACAAGTGCTGAATTTAACCATCCAGGGTCTGCGTTAATGAAGCTGTATGCAAGGTTAGTACCAGCTGCAAAAATAACGTTTCCGGACATGTCCTTAATAGTTAGTCCACGGGTATCAATCTGATTTGCTGTTAGTTGCCCGCGAATAGAGGCTGAGCCAAACTCAGCAGAACCGTTACCATCTATTTTCCAACCGTTTGTGCCAGAAGAAAACCCCGTGGACTGAATGTACTGCCCAACGTTTATGGAGCCAGCAGTTAGCTTGTTTACGGCAAGGTCTGATATTTTGGCATCGTCAACGGCAAGGTTGCCGATCTTTGCATTTGTGACAGCCAAGTTAGCAATAGCCGCATTACCTACGGCAAGGTTGGCAATCTTAGTTGTCGTGATTGCGTAGTCTTTAATCTTGCCAGACTCAACCGCATCTGCTGCCAGCTTGGTAGCATCGATGATTAAATCACTAAGATCGACTCCGCCAACCAAACCAGTGCCGCCAAGTGTGCCAACTGAGCTGTTATATGGGCCAGCAATGTCTGCTTGAGATACAAAACGAATCCAGTAGTAAAAACTTTTGCTAGTTCCGACAGGGTCTGAGTAAACTGCGCCAGGGGCAAAACCTTGTAACTTTGCATTAGCAAGTACGTTATCTACCGAGCGCCAGACTTCTGTATAAGCATAATTGAGAAACGTGCCTGATACGTTAGGATCAGTCCAGCTTAAAAGAATATTGGTAAAACCGGAACTAATGGTTAACCCTGATGGTGTAGGGGGCGGGGTAGTATCTGTAGCCCCGTCATAGACATTGGTAATGGTCGTAAGAGAGATGGCAGGATTAAGGCCGCTGTTAATAGTTGTGCCATTAGGTAAGGGATTACCCGATATTGCCCCACCAAGAATTTCTATACTTTCCTTCATTGGGCGAAGGATGGCTGCTATGGTCGTGTCTTGAACCGGGGAAATTGAGGGTATACCCGGTAGTCTTGGCAGAGCAGACATTACGCCATCTCCAACTCATCGACAGATGTAGCCACAGTAATACGGCGTACAGGAACATTACCTGTGACTTCAATTTCCCAGTAGTACGACCGGGTCACGCTTGGAACCCTAATAGGCTCATCACTGGTCATATTAATTGTTAATACGCCTTGGCCCTCAGCGTACAAATTGACTGTAAGGTACGAGCCTGCATTAGCCGCCATGTATACGTAATCTGCGTGTAGTTGCAGTGCAGCATATGTTGTAGGCCGGTTGTGGATAAACTTTTTAGACCGCCATGTAAACACAGTATTAGCGGCTGCGTTGGTATCCAGTGAGTAAATTTTGTTATCAGCAGCAGACAAGAAATACACTGTGCCAGTGACAGGCTCAACAAACTTGGCTTTAGCGTTTGAATCAAACGTAGCCAAGGGCGGGTTATCCCCACGCAGAATAATGATGGACTTACGAGCCCCAGCCACAGTCTGGTAGAACCCAAAGTACATGTTGTTGTACACAGCACCTATCATGCTCGACGGGTTTAATAACTGCCACTCCTCACGGGTGTACAAAGCATTAGACATCACCTCTTGTGAACCAGGGGAGATAGACACTAAACCGTTGGGGCTCGCGTACAGAACGCCATACTGGTCGGACACAATAGATTTCTTGGACACGCAAGGCTGCACCAGTGACAGCTTCTCTTGCATCATGCTGGACGGTGTCGTACCAGTTACCATGTAAGGATTGCGCGTGGTTCCCACAAACAATGAATTACCAAACACGCCAAGTCCGACAATCGGGTAATCGGTAGTTAGCATGTATGGAGCAGGCCAAGCATGGGGTAGGTATGGCTCACAGAACCAGATTTGATTACCAGTAAACCCTGCCAGCAGGCCGTTAGGCATTGACACAATACCCTGCAGTGTAGAGGGCGGGGGTGTGAAATAGAGAGACGAGAGGACCGCACCTAGCTGGGTAGCAGTCTTTGTATCTACGTAGGTAGTCGTAGCAATTGGGATTTCGGCTACCAGCAAGTACGAAGCTGTAGTAGCCCCAATGACAGACCGGTAGATGCGGCGGTGCGTGAAGTTGTAGTTACCGGAAGGCGGGGTTGAGAATCCTGTAATGGTTACGGAGTCACCTGAGGTATTGACAGCGGAAATAAGAGTAGCAGGACTAGGTGCTGACTCCTCTGCCACATTACCAAACGTGGTGACATAAGTGTATATATAAGAACGGTCCTCGGAAGGTGCAGTGCCTGTACCAGCTTTAGTTACTGTTGGTGCACCTGCGGGAACAGGGACACCCATCTCATAATAATTGTTTGGGTACGGTGCAGTTGCTGAACTGGTTGCAAGCGCCCAGTTAGTCTTCCTAGGGGTAAACCCTGAGCTTGTAAAGTACAAGCGAAATTCAGATAAGTCGGCCACGGGGCCAGGTACAACGTCTACGTCGTAGTTCCACTCAAGCCAAACAGGTGTTGTGCCAGATGGGCCGCTGAACTTAAAAATTGATTGAACACTAGCACCACCGTTGGGTGTGTATTCTAAAGTGGGGGTGCGCCAAGGACGAATCTCGAGAGACGTTAGTTTGGCGTTGTTAGCTATTTGCGCTTGGTTTCCTTCAAGCGCAGTGGGACCAGTCCTCGGCACAATACCGGAAAAATTATCAATACGTAATCCGGGCATGATCCCACTTCCTCAATTAAACTTTGGGAGCGGCTTCAGCAGGAGCCTCGGCTTTCTTGGGCTTGGCTGCCTTTTTTTCGTCAGCTTCAATTTCTTCAGCCAATGCTTTGCCATCATCGTTGAGGTTAAACACGCCGTCATCGTCCAAGCTACCGACCTTCTTACGACCAGCCATCACGCCTACGATGATATTGCCAGCAACTAACTCAGCGCCTGTTGCTTCCATAAATTGTTCAAAACCGATTGCCATATTGGCTCCTTAAAAAGTTGTTACATACGGGGTTACGCATACATACTAGTCCAATAAAGAACATTCCGCCACACGTCGTTTAAGCAGACCAGGCAAAACTTTGCCGCCGCCTTTGGTCCAGAGCATCAGTTGTTCTTTTGCACCTTCCCAATCCCCGGCGTTGATTTTCCTCTTTAACGTAGATGTTTGCAAGCGCCCCGTACCTAGGTTATAACAGAAGTCCACAATGGCATTGCACTTACGTACGTCAGTGATTAGGCCCGGACAGTTACGCAGAACTCCGGGTAAATACGTATGCTCAAGCTCAATCATCAAAAGGGCGTGAGCCTCTTGCTGGCTCATTGGTGCGTCTTCCAATGTCACCTTGCGCTTGTCTGCGTAGTAGGTAGAACCGTAGCCAATTGTGGCTACATTGGCAGGGCAAAGGTACGGCTTGGAGCGAAAGCCCTCAAACCGTTTGCACATCTCTGCGGCTAATTCTAGATTCATAACCCACGCTTAGCCAATGTACGGTCAAGGAACCAGAAGTTTATTGTCCCAGCCAATAGTGCTGAGAAGTCTGGTGTCATCATGGTTTTAAATACTTCTATAGCTGGCGCACCGGCAAGCCACGCATTCCATGCAAACCATACGTGGATAAAGCTCCACACAAACAATACCCAGTACGTAACGATTGGACGCACAGAAGCTGACAGACTAGCAGCCCACCCACCGGCAGCTTTGACCATTGTGGCTTGTTGTTCTATCGCAGACTGAAACGCATCCATAACGCCTACGTCAATAGCGGCTTCCCGCTGTGCGCCAATCTCAGCCAACTTCTGTTGACCACGCAGCGTTTCTAATTCGCACTGACGGGTAAACATTAACAGTTCATGTTGGCGCTCATTCTTTTTATCAAAGAACTTCAGCACCTCTGGAGCCATACGGAACAGGCCACCAAAGACAGAACCCAAAATACCACCACTTAATACTTCAAACATAGTTAGTCCTTACAAGATTTTGATTTGTCTTCATTTTGCATGAGTTTGATACCAGATAGGAACCCAATCATGCCGCCGATAAGAGTAGAAAAAGCTGGTGAAATCATTTTGAAAATCTCGGCGTTGTCTACTTCCTTTGCCCACAAGCCCAGCATAAAACTGATTACCATGGCCAATACGGATAGACACAGGGTAGTGCTTACCATGAGCGTAACCCACAGCGTTAGCTTGTCCTTTACTTCTATCTGCGGCTTTTTTGGTTTAGGTATTGGTTTTCTGGTCATACAAGTTTGTCAATCTCGCGTTTAAGGTTTGTGATATCAATGTTTACCGTGATCTGTCGCATTCTGTACTCATAAATTTCATACTCATATTGATGAAACTTCTTTACCTGCTGGTCAATCTGTACCTGCACAGCCCTCTCAGCGTCAAGTCTTTCCACCCGCTTGGCAAACACATCTGTCTGCGTGGTCGCGGTAGGTTGGACTATCGGATACCATTTGTCGAAACTGATCTTCACTTCTTTTCCCGATCAAGCGCATCTTTGTACCCATGAACGACCTTACCCCTAAGCTCTGCCGAATCCGCCGCGCCCGCCCACTCGGACAGGTTGTTCCAAATGACTACTAAGTCTTGGCTTCTGCAAAACCGCACATTGTTTGTAAGCCACATTGACATCTGCTGATGCCGCTCGGACGGGTTGTGGATAGTCCAAGCAATACTGTAGAACTCACGCACATAGCATCCATCTTTGGCTACAGCTCCAACCAACCCCAACAGCAATAGGAGGGTGAGCCAGCGCATTTCATTTGTCTTGTTTTGAATCTAGCTTATCGAATATCTGGCGCAAAATTGTTTTGATCTCAGCAATATCATTTTTGTAGTCGTCTTTTTGGACGTAGTCTCTAAGCATCATTTCGCGCATTGCGTTGGCATCATCTTCCAACTTTTGAATTTTGCGAGTTGTTTGATTAAACACATACGCCACTAAAAAAGCGGCGATTGCTACAAAGAAATTGAATATTTGCTGGTTGTCCATTATTTCAAATTCCTGAGTTTATATAGCGTACTCAAATACTCAGCAACGGCTTCATCAAGAATGTTCTGAAGCGCAGTATCTGTTTTGTCGACTGCTGTGTATCGCATCTTTTCTACAGAATCTAAATGACGGGCCAATACGTCGGCTGGTTCACCAGTGTCTGTTTCTTCCAGCATGGGAATGTCTTCAATGATGCCATTACGACCTTGGTAAGCCTCGGTCAATGAGTCTGCAATATCCACAATACTAGGATAAAACTCTCCCAGCGCTACATGCTGGGCGTAACTTGTTGTGCGCAAGTGGGCTCTGTGCGCGTATTCACGGCTTAGAAACAGCAGTGCGATCAGACGTCCGATCATGTCGACTCCACGGTAGGTTTCATAGATGCAAGATTTGCAATAAGCCTGCTATCTGTAGGATTGAATTCTAAAGCTTTTTTGCAAAATTCAATAGCAGAATCTTTAAGTCCAAGGTTCCAAGCGGCAATGCTTGCTAGATCATATGGTTTCTCAGTCCACACCGAGGGGTCCATCGTATACACCAATTGCTTATCTTTAATTTCCAGTGCAGATAAAGCAGCAGCATAAGACTCAGCCCACATAGACTGGCGGTACGTAGCCAAAGACAATTCAACCCATGGCTCGCGGGTTCCGGGGGCTTCAGCAACAGCAAGGCGAGCCCATTTCAGGGCTTCGTTATTGTGGCCAAGTTCGGCATAGGATTTAGCCAGTAAACGCATGGCGTAGCATCGCTCGTTCTGCCAGTTGGCCTCGGGCATGGCCAAGTATTTGTTCAATGCATTAATCGCATCTTGCCAACGGGAATAGAACGTCAACTCACGGGCATGGTAAAACGCATTGCGTGGGCAGCGGGGGTCTTCTGCTACAGCCAATTCCAACAGCGGCATGTACTGACCACGAGACTTTGTTGGGTCTGGGTGGTGGCTGACTAGCAGCATATCTGTGTGGGCGTAAACTTCCTTTGTACGGTTGTCAGCGCGGGGGTACTCGTGAACTGGATGGTGCCAGTGATAGCCGGTGCGATGATGAATCTTTTCGTAGAAGAAACTAATTCCACAACCCCAGTCAAACTTGTAGCGTAGACGTGTCGTGTCGTCTTTCCAGACTCGCTCAATTTCTTCTCGCCATCCGGATTCCATGACTTCGTCAAGGTCAAGGGAGATGCAGACATCAAAGTCTCCGGGAATTAAGTTAAGTGCAGTGTCACGGGCTTTGTCAAAACGCCAAGGTTTAACGGAGATATCGTACACCGTAGCGCCCAAAGAACGGGCCAGACTAGCGGTGTTATCTGTAGAACCAGTATCAGCAATAAGAATAAGGTCGGCATCTTTAGCAGATTCACAGAAACGTTTTACAAATTGTTCTTCGTTTTTACTGATGGCGTATATGGCAATTTTCATGTATATCCTTTAGGTGTGTTGATCTGACATCGCGGCCTGGTGGATGTTACCGATATTTGCGCCAATCCAGCGCATTTCTTCTAAATCTCCGCCTTGATTAGCAACACCACCGGCGTACTCAATTACATACAAGTTCCGTTCTGGTTCGTAAGACAACATGCGCACGGTGTCTAAGAAGGGAAACCCGGTCAAATCAACAAACTTTTGAGGGGAGGAAAAAATATATGTGGTACCACCAAAACGGCAAGTAACACTTTTGTTGTACATATCAATTGAAACGTATGTGTAGTCCATGATTTACCTTAAACGGGAACGTATTGAATAAAAGCCAGTTTGATGGATGGCGGGATGTAATTGTCTGTGATACCGCTGGTACCCACTGTATGGGAATGCGAAGCAGTATCAGTCATATGGTACACACCTGTTGTGATGAACGCAGTACTTGTGGAGGACGCGCCGTGCGTATGAGACCATGTGTTGGTAGATGTAGTGCCTGACACAGAAGACGTTTTATTGACCGTTGCGCCATGCGCTGTAGCCGAAGAGTTTGAGTATCCAAGAAACCAGTCACGCATGTCCACAGTGCCGTTTGTGCCGTCGCAGATTTTCCAGTATGAGGGCAGCGCAGATAGACTGCCTGCAAACATAACCATATCGCCTGTTAATGCATCAGCAGCAGATGCAGCAAGCCATAACTTCAGCGCTCTGGTCCCCAAGTTGTTGATAAAGGCAGTGCCTGTAACCGTATGTGTGTGGCTTTGTCCTACAGTGCTTGAGAGGTTTCGAGTCTGCCCCGGAGCAGTAGTACTTGCGGCTTTAGACGCATAAGCAACGAAGTGATCGTGCGCTCCGCCTGTTCCTGAAGTTGCACTGTTAGATGCAGATACTCTGTTGACGTCAACTATGCCAGATGCGCCACCACGAATATTTCGTGTGGCTGTGGTTGCGACTTTCTGGGTCCACCCGGCTTCGGAGGTATCCCGCATGTGGATTGTATTGGCTGGAAATTGCGCTTGACTTTGTGTTGCAATCAGCAGAGTAGCCTCTGTTGTGTACGGGCGAGCGGCAGACAAGCTAATAGATATTGACGGAGATGTATGCGTGTGATTACCGGCGGTCTGGTAATCAACAATGGTATTGGACCCGGCGTTTGCGGAAGAGTCGATATATCGCGGATTGGATGAAGAATGAGCCCCCGCAGTCCCAAGCGAGTACGAGGCAGATATCGTGCCAGAAGCCGCAACGGTTGTTGTGATCTCAGCTTGAGTTGCCGTACCTTGAATATACAGGCCATCAGCAGCAGCGTAACGTGACCACCCAGTAAGTCCGGGGTTTGCCCCGTTGTACATGATAATACTTCCAGTGGGGATAGAAGGCTGTGGGGTAAAGCTGTTTGATGCTACGGAAGTATTGCTACCGTAGTTGTTTGTTGCTGTAACTTCGCAAGTGATAGCCGTGCCAACGTCGGCAGCTTCGATAGTGTACGTATTAGAAGTTGCACCAGCAATGTGAACGCCATTACGTGTCCACTGCGGGCTGGTTGTAATAGGCAAAGCGCCTTTCCAAATACCGTTAGTTCGTGTCAGCACAGCACCCTCAACAACAGAACCTGATGCAGTAATGGACGGTTGAACTACGTTGTATGGAGCAACAGTTGCGTCGCCTAATATCAAAAGACTAGCTGTGCTGCGGCCAGACAAAATAGGCATGGCTAATCCTTATGCAAACGCAGTTTGAGAAACCAGTGCAGTATACGTAACAGAAGCAGTTTTGATAAGCGTTAAGGTATAGATATCAACCGCGCTAGGGTTGCCCTGATTGATAACGTAGCTGTTCTGGTACTTAGGCGTGATGCTTATCCCATCTACAGTGTATGCAGTTGGGTAGTATGGTGTTGCTCCGTTTGTAACCATTAGCACAATTGTCATGGCTTCGCCAATTGCCAACGTAGAGTCAAGTGTTGTCCCGCTATTGCCGCGAATATTCCAAGTAAAGTTGGTTGTGTTGTTGTTGGTGTAATATAGGATTGACTGAGTCAAAACGTCATACTGCATGGTCGAAGTAGGAGCCGAGGCCAACACCGTTATCAACTCGAAGGGAGCTTTCAAAGTCTTCTTTGATAGCGTTTCTCTACCTACTAGCGTGGCCAGCGTGGCCAAGAATGTGGCGTCTACGTTTGGCTGAATAATTTGCGTAGTCATGCTATACCTTTATGCTGTAGGCAGTGGGGCTGTTGGTGGTGTGAAGGTGGCTGTGTAACGAGCAGCCTTGGTGATACGCAGGTCGGCAATATAACCGGCGTAATAGAAATTACTGCCAACCATCTCATACCCGACTACTGCACCGTTTTGAGTGAAATTAGTGCTATTTGTTGTTGAACCGTTTAAAACTCCGTTTTGATATATTGAGAGAGTAGTTCCGGAGCGAACAACAGCAACGTATACCCATGTATTAGTCGGTATTGCGTTAGTTGCTAATAAAAATTCAGTAGTTTCATTGGTAACCCTGACTTTATTTGCATTGTTGATTTGTATATGAAGGGCGTTTCCTGTACCAGTAGTTGACGAAATAAACATTGCACCAAAATTTTGATTTCCGGTGAGATACAACCACCCCTCTACAGTAAAGTCGCCTGTCCCAAACTGATATCCTGGATTGCTTGGGGCGGTCAAATAATCACCGCTACCGTCAAAGTACACACTGCTGTAAGTAGCAGCTTGGAATGGGTTGAACGCCCGAACTGCTACATCACCAGTGCGAGTAATTGTCAAAGCGTTGGGGCTGCTGTCTACGAGCGAGCGTGATTGGCATGTTAAAAATGACGTACCACTAATCGCCGTCAGCGGAGCTGTAGGTGGTGTAAAGTTGGCTGTGTATACAGCTGTGCCTTTGACAGTACGGACATTAGTAAGAGTACCTGAAAAAGTAAGCGTCGATACAGGGGAACCGCCTGACCAATATGTACCAATCCCCGCAGGTGCCGAAGCTCCATAATCGTTAGCATCGGCGTAAGCTGATCCTGCTTGCACTCCATTTACAAACAGCTTTGTGGACCCAGAGGCCCTAGTCAGAGCAATATGATACCAAGTGTTGCTACTTAAAGCTGCGCTACTTAGTCTGTCTGCGCTATTTGTGTAATACCTTAATACGTTTGACCCACCAAGAATATAGAAGTGCGGGTTAACGCTACTTCCGGAACTAAGGTTACTAAATACTGTCTGATCAGCAGCCACATTGCTTGGATACATCCAGAACTCAATTGTAAAGTCTCCCGTTCCATAACCAAACGCCGCGTTAGTTGGCACGGTCAAATAATCACCAGTACCGTCAAAGTAGTTGCTGTAGTAAGACCCAGCGTATGGTGTCTCGTAGCGAACCTTTGCATCGCCAACTGTTTCAAAATCAAATGTACGGCTGCTGTCTGCAGCACCGGCTTTGTCCATGTTGAGCAGCAAGGTTGTGTTCTTAACTGCTTGTAATGGTGCTGCTGGTGGAATGAATCCGGCTACATAAAGTGCTTGACCCTTGACAATCCGGAGGTCGGCAATATACCCACTAAAGAAGCTTGAAGGTCCTGACCTTGCACCGATATATACTGGTTTACTAGCGTCACCAATCGTAGTAGAAACTGTTAGTGGTGTTCCTACAGAGGCACCGTTTATATATAAAGAGCAAGTACTGCCTGACCTTACTGCTGCAACGTGGTACCAAGTGTTTGTGGTTACAGAAGAGGCTCCAGAATACACATAAGACGAGGAACCACTAGGATAGAATTGAATCCCAGTACCACTCATAATAACAATCCAATCTGTTGACACATTGGAAACATAGTTACCAATCAGGTCTTGCGTTCCTGCAACAGTAGTGAAATTAACCCAAAACTCAATTGTCAGGTTGCCACCAAATTGAAATTGGTTACTCGAAGGCGTAACCAAATAATCACCGCTACCGTCAAAGTAAGCTGAACCGCCATACAGCGCAGGCGTGTAAGACTGGCCTGTTGTGTATGTGTATGCATTCGCTGGGAATGGGTTATTCAAACTGCCTGAAACATTTCCAGATTTGGTAATCGTAAATGCGTTAGGTGAGTTGTCGATTGCAGTAAGGTTCTGGCAAGTCAGAAGTGCAGTGTTAGCGACTGCAATCAACGGAGCGGTAGGCGGTGCGAAGTTGGCTGTGTAGACAGCCGTGCCTTTGACAATTCGGGCGTTGGAGATATATCCATAAAAATGATTGGGGTACGATGGATACCCGTAATATCCTATATTAACGGCACCGGTGTTGCTATCTGTAGCAGTAATTGTTGCTGTTACAACTGAAGTTCCGTTAAGATACATCACCACGTTGCTTGAACCTGACCCATTTCTTACCACAGCAAGATGGTGCCATTGGCCCTGAGCAATAGTAGCAGTATATTGGACTGTTATAGTAGCTCCACCAACTGCGTATTCAAAACGCAAAGCGTTACCGGTAGTAGTACTATTCCCTAGCACGTACAAAGAATAATAATTGGATGTGTCTTGAATCTTTGTTATTAATTGCCCACTACGTTCAGAGCTTGGGTTTGATGCAGAATTCCCAGCAATATAAAACCAGCACTCAACAGTAAAATTGCCTGCGCCAAGTGTAAGCGCAGCATTATTGGGCACACTCAAATAATCACCGCTGCCGTCAAAGTACTGTGAATACGATGTAATGCCAAATGGATGAAACGTTTTTGCAGCAACGTTACCGTTACCGGTAATAGCGAATGCGTTCGGGCTGTTGTCCACAATTACTGGGGACTGGCAGGTGAGCAAACTTGTACCGCTGATCGCTGTCAGCGGAGCTGTAGGCGGCGTGAAGTTGGCTGTGTAGACAACTGTGCCTCTAACAATACGTAAATTGCTAATGTACCCATTCCATACGTCAGATGTACCACTAGTGTAATTTGCAACAATAATAGAAGACGGTGTAGCAAAACTGGCAGAGTTAGTTCCGGTGGCTACACTAGTTCCGTTTATGTATATTGTGAAATTATTACCGGATCGTGTTACCGCAAAGTGATACCAAGTATTTATTGCTAGAGACGACGTACTGCAACTTACCGCCTCGCTGACGCTGTTATAGGTAACCTTTAACAATCCAGTGCCGGAGTCTACCCATATTTGAAGTGACCCACTAGTACTGCTAATTAATAATACTTGGTTGTTATTAGTCCATGAATTTGTTTTGTACAACCACATTTCCACAGTGAAATTCTCAGTTCCAATTGGAAATGCTGTTGATGTGGTCGAAGTAAGGTACCCTGTACTACCAAAAGTCGCGCTATATGAAACGGGTGTCTGGGTGACAGGGCTAAATGGACTGAAGTTTCGAGCGCTTACATCACCAGTTTTTGTAATGGTGAAGGCGTTTAAACTGTTGTCAACGATCCTGCTGGATTGGCAGGTCAAAAGTGAAGTTCCAGCAATTGGTTCTAAAGGCGCTGTCGGTGGTGTGAAATTGGCTGTGTAGACAGCTGTTCCTTTAATTACACGTAGATTGGAAATGTACCCAATAAAACTGTTAGCGCCTATAACTGGTCCGTTTTGAGTAAAGTTTATACTGCAAGAGACAACCGTACCAGCGACACCATTTGTGTAAATAACTGAAGATGTTCCTGAGCGGACTACAGCAATATGATACCAAGTGTTGTTTATTAAAGTAGGTGTAGTTGCAAAAACAGTACCTGCATTGGTAAGCCTAAGTGTACTACCAGAAAAACTTACATACAAAGAGTCTGAACCAATGTCTGTTTGTAATACGTAACCTACCTGCGCAACATTTGAAGTGTATACCCAGAACTCAATTGTGAAACTACCGGTGCCCATTGCTAGAGCAGTAGCACTAGATGGTAAAGTCAAGTAATCACCACTACCGTCAAAGTAGTTTGACCAGTTCGAACCGTAAGGACTGAACGTACCTTGGGTGGCATTACCAAATTGGGTGATCGGCAGGTTGCTACCGCTGTTGTCAATAAACTGTTTGTTCGCTGCAGGAATGTCAGTCTGTAATGTCAACAGCTGAGTGTTTGCTACTGCAGTCAATGGCTGTAACGGTGGGGCAAAGTTGGCTGTGTATACAGCTGTGCCTTTGACGATCCTAAGATCAGCAATGTATCCAACAAAGTAGTGATCGTACCCGGAAAACTTTAACGCACCACCTAAAATTAAAGTTCCGGACGTTGCTGAGCCTCCTGTGTAAGCATTAACAGTCAGTGTCTGCGCCACTCCATTTACAAACAAATAATTAGTTGATCCGCTGCGAACCATTGCCACGTGATACCAAGTATTTTGGGCAAACGTATATGAGCAACGTATGTAGTTGCTGTTACTTCCCATAGCACTAAAATAAAGAATGTTACTTGTTTGGTCTATAAAAAATTCCCAGCCTTGACCAGCTACAGACGGGCCAAATACGGCAATTGCGCCTTGTTTATTACCCCCCGAGTCAGTAGCAAATGCACCTGTTATATTTATCCACGCCTCAATAGTAAATGTATTGCCTGCAACGTCAAAAGCTGAGTTATACGCAGCGCTCAAATAATCACCAGTACCGTCAAAATACCCCGAACCCAGATACGTTGTATCGACAGCAGTAGTTGTCTGAGTGAAAGGACTGATGAGAACAGGCTGAGCCTGACCAAAGCTGGTAATAGCCAGCGCATTTGCCGAGTTGTCCCGAGTCGTAGAAGACTGGCAGGTTAGAAGTGCTGTACCACTGATTGCTGTCAAAGGGGCGGTAGGCGGAGTAAAGTTGGCTGTATAAAGGGCTGTGCCTCTGACTATTCGGAAATTACTAATTTTTCCAGCTGTATAGTATGAGCCGTTAAGATACGAACAAATGTTTACTGACGCACCGCCTGGATCACTAACAGTAACTCCAGTCAAATTACCCGTGGTGCCCCCCGCTACTCCATTGATATAGGTTTTAAGCGACGTACCGTTCCTTACACCAGCAACATGATTCCATACACCTGCTGTCAAACCAGAAGCTGACGATATGTACTGAGAGCCGCCCTCCATCACGCTGAACTGTATACCAGTCGCGCTCGTTTGATAAAATTCCCAGCCAAAATTTGAAGTGGCCGATTGCCCATTTGAGTAGTTAGCCAATGTGCCACTAGAGCTAGTCAACATCACCCACATCTCAATGGTAAAGTCGTTGGCCCCTAATGAAAGTTGAGCACTGTTGGCTACAACTAAATAATCCCCACTACCATCAAAAGTCGTGCTGTACAACGTATTAACGTTTACAGATGTTGGAGGTGTGAAAGGGGCAAAGCTACGTACTGATACATCACCGGTCTTTGTAATGGTGAGATTGTTCTGACTGTTGTCGATGAATCTATTGGACTGGCAGGTCAGGAGCGATGTACCGCTGATGGCGGTCAGTGGGGCAGTAGGTACTGTAATAGTTGTCTGCGTAGGGTTATAAACTGATGACCCTTTGACTGCACGCACATTAGCGATATACCCAGTTAGATAACCGCCATTCGATGCTTGTCTTCCTATATTGAACGCATTAGTACTTGAAAAATTATTTGATACTGTAGCAGTCGCAACTCTGGTACCGTTTAAAAACATAGACGCTGTTGTACCACTTCTGGTTACAGCTAAATGATTCCAAGTATTAATAGTTGATGAAGCACTCGATGTCAAGAAAACGCTAGCCCAACCTACTAGTAGTGGGCGCAAACTAGAGTCCAGCTGGATTTCAAACTGAGTATCTCCCCCACTTCCGGAACTTATCGAATTGGAAAACAAACCAACTACTGCACTAGTAGATTGGTAGTACCACAGCTCGACACAAAAATCTCCCGAACCAAAAGCAAGATTTGCAGAAGATGGTGCAGTCAGATAATCACCGCTGCCATCAAAGTACGCACTATAGTAACCTTGCGTGTACGGGTTGAAATTGCTTGGGCGTGTGTCGCCGTTCAATGTCAACGATGTGTTGTTGTTACTAGCGTCGTAGATGAATGTTTTAGCAGGCGGTGTTCCGCTGATCAGCAGCGTTACATATTTCCACAGTGCGTCACCAGTGACGACAACAGCGCGAACAATGGCACGTAAGGCATGAGATAAATACATTAGGCTACATTCCCAACGGAAGCTCCGTAGATTGTTGAGTTAACTTTCCACAATTCGATCACACCATAGCCGGTGGTCGGCAAAGTAGGTGCAGTTCCACCCACCCATGTTACCGCCATTGTTGACCAAGTAATAGTGCTGGTCGTGCCTGCGACCATTAAAGTTACACTCTGCCCAGACAAAAATGAAGTAGCCGTAGGAGTGCGGCTACCTCCAAGCGACCATGTCTGAATGGTGCCGTTGGCTGGGTTGATATCTACGGAAGCTCCGTCGGTAATCGCATACACCGTTTCGTTAAACGCTGTACCAAGCGAATTCACCTTATTGGCAAATTTTGAGAATATTGCTGCGATTGTCATTGGGTTACCTCAAAAATTATTTCAACTGGCGGACAACAATTGCCTGTCCGGACAGTGGCGTAAAGGTGAATGTTAACGTAGTGCCAGAGACTGTGTAGTCCGAAGTTGGAGCCATACAGACACCGTTAATGAACACAAACAAACCGTCAACTCCGTAGCCGCTTGTAATCGTAAACGCAGTCGTTGTACCGTCACCTGTAAAGGTTTGAGTTGCTGCAGTAAACGATGTACCAGACGCACCAGTTGGGCCAGTAGGTCCGACGCTATTAGGACCGGTAGGGCCTGTAGGACCGGCAACACTAGAAGCTGCACCTGTAGGGCCGGTAGGACCAGCAGAACCAGCGGAACCTGTAGGACCAGTTGGGCCTGTTGGCGAAGCAATGTTTGTAACCGTATAAGCAATGGTCTCGATAATGTCGCCAGCTGCTGCAGGGGTTGCCAAGACAATGCTTGTGCCGTCAGTCGCTGTAAAGTCATTGCCGTTTAAGAACACACCGTTTTGGTAAACAGCGACGAAACCAATTTCATACGCCACAGTAAACGTAGCCTGAGCAGCAGATGCTGTGAAGCTAGTACGTGTGTAAGTTGTTGTAGCAGGAATGCCAGCAGGACCCGTAGGACCAGCAGAACCAGAACCGCCTGTTGGACCAGTTGGACCAGATGTGCCCTGAACACCTTGGATACCCTGAATACCCTGAGCGCCTTGCGTGCCTGTAGGACCAGTTGGGCCTTGTCCACCTTGTGGGCCTGTAGGACCGGCAGAGCCAGCAGAGCCTGCGCTACCAGTTGGACCAGTTGGGCCTGCAACAGTTGAATCAGCACCCGCGTTACCCTGCGGGCCTGTAGGACCAGCAACAGTAGATGCCGCACCAGTCGGACCTGTTGGACCAGCAGAACCTGCGCTACCTTGTGTCCCAGTAGGGCCAGTTGGGCCGCTGTCGCCTTGAACGCCCTGAATACCTTGAATACCTTGATTGCCTTGTGGGCCTGTAGGGCCAGCAGTACCTTGTGTTCCTGTAGGACCCGTAGGTCCGGTAATGCTCTCACCCGTAGTACCCGTTGGACCTGTTGGGCCTACTACAGTAGAAGCTGCACCCGTTGGGCCAGTTGCACCTGTTGGGCCTGCTACACCCTGAGCACCGTCAAGATTGACAGTCCAGTCAGCATACGTACCAGAACCAGTATTGCCTGTTATGTTAACAACTAAGACACCAGTAGAGCTGTTGTACGAAACAACAGGTCCGTGCATGTGGGTAACAGTATCACCGTTGTAGCTGATGATGATATTTTGTGCTTCGCTGTAGGCAAGGCCAGTTCCAATGGTCAGCGTGTGTGTCGTGTTATTAACTGTAAGCGACGTTGTACTAGTCGTTTTGTAGCGATCACCATTAGCACCAGCAGTGCCAGTAGGGCCAGTAGGACCAGTAGGGCCTGTAGAACCTTGTAAACCCTGTGAGCCTGTAGGCCCAACGCTACCTTCAATACCTTGCGCACCTGTAGGACCGACAGTACCTTGAATGCCTTGAGCGCCTTGGATACCTTGTGGGCCTGTGGGTCCGTGATCACCAACAGCACCTTGTGCACCGGTTGGGCCGGTTAATCCAGTATTGCCTTGAGCGCCAGTAGGACCGGTCACGCCTTGGATTCCCTGAATGCCTTGAGCGCCAGTAGGGCCAACATCGCCTTGATTGCCTTGTGCACCGGTAGAGCCTGTAGGACCAACCGCACCTGTAGTTCCCGTAGAACCTGTAGGACCAGTAGGGCCAACATCACCTTGAATGCCTTGAATACCTTGAATACCTTGCGGGCCTGTTGGGCCAACTACACCTTGAATGCCCTGGGTGCCTGTAGGGCCAGTAGGGCCAGTAACAGCTAAGCCGGTAGGGCCAGTAGGTCCATCACCTTTTAGAGCGCGAATAACAATTGAATGCCCGCTTGCAGGAGCAACCACAAAGCTAAGCGTTGTACCTGAAACAGTAAAGTCAGTTGTAGGCTTCTGCGATACACCGTTTAGATAAACAAGCAGGTTATCAGTAACAAACCCGGAGCCAATCGTAAACGTTGTAGTGGAATTATCACCTGTAAAAGAATATGTAATAGCCGAGAAAGGGAAGCCAAAACCGGCAGCCCCGGTTGGGCCAATAGGACCAGTCACAGAGGGACCAGTAGCACCGGTGGGTCCTGTTGGGCCAGCTACAGTTGATGCATCGCCTTGAGAACCTGTAGGACCGGTTGCGCCAACTTCGCCTTGGACGCCTTGAATGCCTTGTACGCCTTGTACGCCAGTGGGACCAGCGTTCCCCTGAGCTCCAGTGGGGCCGGTAGGACCAGTTACACCTTGGACACCTTGAATACCTTGACCACCGGTTGGCCCCGTAGGGCCTTGAATACCTTGATCACCTTGGACACCTTGAATACCCTGAATACCCTGTGCGCCTGTAGGACCTGTAGAACCTACAACGCCCTGAATGCCCTGCTCACCTGTAGGTCCAGCAACACCTTGGATACCTTGTGCTCCGGTGGGGCCTGTAGGGCCAACAATACCTTGTATACCTTGTGCGCCTTGAATACCCTGAATACCCTGTGCGCCTGTAGGACCTGTAGAACCTACAACGCCCTGAATGCCTTGCTCACCTGTAGGACCTGTGACGCCCTGAATACCTTGTGCGCCGGTGGGGCCTGTCGGGCCAACAATACCTTGTATGCCTTGTGCACCAGTTGGGCCAGTGACACCTTGAATGCCCTGAGCGCCAGTAGGGCCTGTAGGACCGGTAGGGCCTTGAACAGTTGAAGCTGCGCCTGTAGGGCCAGTAGGGCCTTGAACACCTTGAGCACCGTCAAGGTTGACTGTCCAGTCGGCGTATGTGCCCGATCCAGTAACGTTGACAACATCAAATGTTAGTAATCCACTAACGCTGTTGTATGAAACAACAGGGCCATGAAGATGGGTTGATGTGTCACCGTTGTAACTGATGATGATATTCTGAGCTTCAGAATACGACAGCCCTGTACCAATTGTCAGAGTTAAATTAGTTCCTGTAGCAACTGCTAAAGAGGTTGTACTTGTCGTCTTATAGCGATCACCATCAGCACCGGCGGTGCCTGTAGAACCTGTCGGACCCGTTACACCTTGAATACCTTGAGCACCTGTTGGGCCAGTTGGGCCAACTACGCCCTGAATACCCTGGGAACCAGTGGGGCCGGTTTCCCCTTGGATGCCTTGTGCACCTGTAGGACCTGTAGGACCTGTGACGCCTTGAACGCCCTGTGCACCTGTCGGGCCAGCATTACCCTGAATACCTTGAGCGCCTGTCGGGCCAACAATACCTTGTATGCCTTGTGCACCAGTTGGGCCGGTTTCCCCTTGAATGCCTTGTGCACCCTGAGCACCTGTAGGACCTGTGACGCCCTGAATACCTTGAGCGCCGGTGGGGCCAACATCACCCTGAATACCTTGAGCGCCTGTCGGGCCAACTACACCCTGAATACCTTGGATACCTTGGGTCCCGGTGGGACCTGTGACACCCTGTGCACCCTGAGCACCTGTAGGACCTGTGACGCCCTGAATACCTTGTGTGCCGGTGGGGCCAATTGCACCAGTGGGGCCCGCAATGCCTTGTACACCCTGAATACCTTGAGGACCGGTTGGGCCAAGTACACCTTGAATACCTTGTGCACCAGTTGGGCCTGTAGGGCCAACGATCTGACCAGCATCAATCCATGCAGCTCCGTTCCAAGCATACAAGCGGCCGTTCGAAGCAACAATATACGTATCACCAATGCTGTTACCCGAAATCGGCAAATCATTGATAGTAGCAACAGTACCTTTAATGGTAATACCGGTGCCAGCTGCACCAGTTGGGCCTGTCGGACCGGAAAGGGGACCAGCATCAACCCATGGCATTATGTGTTACTCCAAATATAAATTTTGCCTGTTGAGGCAACAAATATTGACTGTCCGGGGCTACCTGTAGCAGGCAAATCTGCAACCGTTGCAACAGTCTGACTGATTGCTAAACCAGAACCTGTGGCTCCAATTGGGCCCTGTGGTCCCGTTGTGACAACTTCAACAATTGTAGGAGCAAGAGGAGTATCTTGAACAATTAGACTTGTGTCAGACCCTATTTCTTCAACAATTGTGTAACTCATCGAGTAACCTCTTTAGAAACCTCTACATCACCGTACAGTAAACGTGTGACAACACCTGTAGAAGAAACCAATTCTAAATCGTATTTACCGCGCTGCCAAGTAATAGCGCCTGTATCAGCCGCAGACACGAGCAACTGAATCTTGCCCTGCCCAGCGGTAATAATAATGCGGTTATTTAGAGTAGACAAATCCAGCAAAATTGTGCTAGAGCTTACAGTCTGCCTAATCTGCATACGGGCGGTATACCCAGACAAATTAATAACAGTTCCAGTGCTGTCTTTCCAGACAAATGTTTTGTCTAGCGTTGCACCTTGTTCAATAACAAAATCATATGCAGCAGCGGTCATACAAACCTTTGATATTCAATTTGGACAGAAGCACGGGTCAAACCTTTTGCTACACGAGTACGAACTTCATTCATACCATCACTAAATCGTTTCAAATACAACTGCGCGGCCTTAGGTTCGTAATATGGTTGATCGGGCGTATCGTACAAACGCGCACGCGCACCCAAGGTGATGAACTCGTAGTAACGCTCATAAATTTCTTCATCAATCACAGACGAAGAACGAGAAGGCACAACTGCAACGCGCAACTTTAACTTTGCAGGCTCAGTTTCTTTTGGTTTTGGGACCAGAGTGATTTCTTGTGTGCGGCTACGGAAATAATAGTATGGGTTACCGTCTAAGTCATTCCAGTTAGACGTGCGATAGATGCGCGTCAGCTCTTCAACAGCTTTAGGAATCAACAACTGGTCGCCATACCATGCTTCCATAACGTCAACAACTTGATAGCCAACATCAGGCTCAAATCCATAGGACGCAACTTCTGCTGTCATATCCATTGGAGACAACTCGGTTTGTAGCACTCGCGTCTTCTCACAAAACTGAATAGCTGCGTTGCGAATAGCCTGCACAGCTACAACCTCAGGTACGTCTTTAACAAACTGAACAACGTCAGGTAGAAATAGGTCGTAGGATACGTCGCTCATGATTGTGATCCTGGAATAACTACATTACGTGGGTTAAGCGCGTTAACTGGGTCATTCGATGTCTCAGTCTGCGCCTTACCTTGAATGGCACTGTAGAACGTTGACATGTAACCTTGCGCCAACTGAAGGCCCGGCGCGTATTCGGCGTCTTTGCTACAAGCGCGGTACAAAATGTAGTCAACCAAGGCGGACTGGAAAACATCAAAGAGGGGTATAACCTGACTTTCGGTAGTCAAGTTAACTGGTTGAGCTGAATAATTCACCTCAATGTATTGGGTCCCGGTGTTGGGAGGGTAAACATAAAACGCCAGCTGATCTTGTGTGTCATAGATGTAGTTCTTGACTTCAGCTTTAGGAATCTCGGAATGCCAATTAGGGATGAAACCATCCAAGACTTCACGAGACACAATACGGATTGCTCGACCAGGGGCCGAACCAGTAGTGCCCATATTGCGATAAATTTGTAACAACAACCAACCGTCTGAAGGTAATGTTTGCCGGGTTCCAGCAGTCAATAACTTCGAGACGGTGGTCGATGAAGCACTCGGTTGCATGGTCACGATTTGGCGCATACCATCGTTTAACCAGCTGAGTAATTCAGCACGGGTCCAACGAACATTAGCAATATCAGTTAACTGAATCGCCGCTTTGTTAATAATGGTTTGAGCGGTTACCGTACCCATAATCTACCTTATGGAGTTACAGCTAATGCTGCAACAATTGCGGGGACTTGTGTGCCAGACCACAAACCTTGAACAACTAAGTTGTTAGAGGTCGCAGTACCTGCATCAAGGCCAGTAATACCTAGAGCTTGTGTGTAAGTAAAACCCGCAGATACCAAACCATCAATGTTGGAGGTAGTATCTTCAGCAATTACAGCCTGCGCTTGTGGCAGGGACAAACCACTAGAAATGAGATCGTCAATAATGGCCATGGTGTTCTCCTTAGGTTAATAAATGGCAGGGCCGAAGCCCCGCCTTCTCCGGTAGGAGTTTAACCTGCAGCGACCAACAAAGCCAGACCATTTGGTTGTACGACGCTAGTGCCGTACACGTTCAAGCCGCGAACCAACGTACCGAAGTCGTTAGGATTCTGCAAGCTCTCAACCTTAGCGATCTGAGAAGCGAAAGTGATGGCAGACTTGTGGCCAGCAATAACGGCGTGACGCTTAACTGCACTAGACAAGTTAGCATCGGTACCAGTATTTGGGTTCATCCAAGTTTTGCCAGCAGCGCCACGTGGAACCAAGTTAGACACATACACTGTGAAACGGTCGATCATGCCGATCTTGCCGTTACGCAACACGCTAGAAGCGTCACCCATAAACTGGGCTTGTGCCAAGTTAGATTGCATCAAAATCTGACGCTCTGTGGGGGTAATGATCAACCAGCGGTCTGTCTCAGGCACGTTGGCTTCGTCCAACACGCTTGACAAAGCAGTAATGCTAGACAGGATGTTAGAAGCAGTCAAAGTGATGGCAGATGTGTCAATACCGAGGTTATAGCCGCCAGAGATAGCACCAGCAGTTGCGCCTTGGTTAGAAGCAGAGCCTTGGTTGAAGTTAGTGTACAGAACGTCTTTGTCGATCTGAATCTTCATTTGCATGGCAGCGTCATTGGTGAACATGTCCATCAATTTAGGCTTAGCCTGCAACTCGAGAACGTTGTTCACGTTTACGCCGAAGTATTTACCTTTGTTGATGACCAACTGCAATGTGCTAGGAGCAGGCACTTCATAAGCCAAGTTTTGGCCGATAGAGTAGCTGTTGATGGTGATGGAAGGGATCGTGTTGATGATCACTGTGTCACCCATGCCGGTGATGTCACCTTGCCAGTCAGTATTGGCGATTTCACCAAAAACTGTGGCGGCATAGAATTTCTGGGCCAGCTTGCCAGACCAGAGAGCGGGGATGAAAGAACCGGAGTAAGCGGTTCCAGAATAGGCAACTTGTCCGCCGGGGGTATTAAAACCACCGGAGTTAATGGGATAGGCTGCTGCTGCGGTAATTGTAGACATGGTCTAGTCCTTTTTTAAAAAACAAAATTAAAATTTGACCGCTACAATTTTGGCATTCTTATCGAATTCGGCCTTCGTTGATAGCGGCATGGATATCTCTCTCAATTTGCACCGCTTCTGCCTCATCGATCATTCCCCGTCTCCATTCAGTGTAAAACGAATCAATATCCGATGTGGTATAGAGACGTTTATCCGCTGACGAAGTTGTAGGAGCAGGCGACGTATGCGAGCGGGTCGGTGCTACTTGACGCTGAAGTTCTCGGTTAGCTTGAGGACGCTGAGTTGGGGCAATCGTGGCTTTATACTGCTTGAAGATCGTTGCAGTACGGTTCGCGTCTAGCGACTCATACGCATTGGTCAAAGCGTACTGGCGAGGCATCCCATAAACTGGGTCTACTTCAGCCAACCATGTCAGAAAACCTTGATCTATGTTCATGGCTTCCCAATCTGGAACTTGCGAACTTAAAGCAGCTTCGTAGCGATCTTTATCAGACACCACTTGACGCTCGGTCACATTTCCCAGCTTACCTTTTAACTCATTGATCTCGGCACGAAGCTGAACTTCAAGGTCGCGGTTACCCGCTAATTTCTGTTCGGTCGCGCGGTCAATCAAATCCAACAAGTCAGAGCCAAATGCTTCTTTGTCTTGTTCAGTGATAAGAGTCTTCGCCGTTACTGGCTCCGGTCTGGGCTGCTGTGCTTTGGCTGTAGCCGCTTCTGCAATAAGAGCTTGAACCTGTTGGTTCATCTCACGCATCTGCGAATGTAGGCGAGGCACTTCAGCGTCATACATGCCTTTGAGCGTCAGGTACTTACGTTCCCAAGTTTCTTCCGGCACTGGTGCTTGTTTCGGTTCATTCTCTTGCGAGACGGGCTGTGCTTGCGTTTCGGGGTCGGGCTGTGGGTCTATATCAGTTCGGGGATCAGTCTCCGTTTGCTCGGTCTGTCCTGTCATCTGGGCTACAAAAGCATCAGCTTGTTCAACTTGTTCCTGAATTACACGTGGCAATGCCATATCTCTATCTCCTTCGCTCCGACTACGCTTTGAGACTCCGACTTTACGGTCAGTCTCTATTCGCTTACGGTCTGCTACTGTTACATTAAAAATTTAGGTTTGCGCTCCGACTTAACGGTCTGCGCTTACCTGCGGGTTTTGGCGTACAGCATTTCTGCTTGGTCCACCATCTCAAGGAGTTCCTTGAGTTCGAGGTTCCGGCCTTGCAGCCGAGACTTCATTTCTTCACCTTGAACATCACCAAGTCTTTCGAGAGTCTCTTGGCGACGATCTTTCAAAAATTCTAAAAATGGTTGCATCTCAGGAGAACGCAGTAGCCCTAGGCACCGCGCAACTCTTTCATCGACACGAACCATTTATTTGCACAAACCGTCAGTTTTAGCTTTGTCAGCAGTGTACTCAGCACCACCACGCTTCAATGTAGCGAAAATGTTACCGTTGTCACCGCCGCCACCGACTGAGCCGCCTTTAGACATGCCGTCAGTTTTAGCTGATTCTTGAGCGTACTCAGATGAGCGTGACTCTTTTGGGTTAATTGCTTGCATTTGAATGCTCCTTTAATAATCGAAATGATATACGGGAAAATGGTGTTGTCAACTACCAACACCGGGAATTGCTTCAAAATTATTTGTCACGGGAGCACCATTCTGTAGCTGCGCACCTTGACCAGGGTTTGGTGGCGTGCCACCTGCTTCGACTTGACCAGTTGCCTGAGCAAGCTGTTGCTGCTGAGCGAGCTGCGCGGCTTGCGCCTGCGCCATACGCTGCTTAATGATTTCCACTGGAGGAACGATACGATCTGGGTTCATATCCAGAGTCTTTGCGCCTTGGCGTAGCAATTCTGCAACACCTTCCACACCAATGATCTGCTGAGCAAACGGGCTAGTAAGCGCAATCTGCAAGAACTGGTTCTGACGAACTTGCGCCTGCTCTTTGACAATCAAAGAAACCGCGCCGCGTGCGACGATATTGACATCGCCCTTCAAATCAGGATCAGTGCCATAACGCATGTTGTAGTAGTACAACCGATCAATCACGGGAGAAATAACGTTGCCATCAATATTAGCAACCACCTGTTTAATAGCTTTGCCAGCATTGCTCATGAGCATACTCATACCAGAAGCAGTACGACCTGCGCCGCCTGCAGGACTGTCGCCCGTCATGTAACGTGGGATGCCTGTGTACTCGTCGGCCAAGATACTGAACTTCTCAAACACTGCCATAAGTTCTTGTGATAACGAACTAGGCTGGTAAAATTGCATCGGGGGCGCGGAGCCGTTAAGCGGATCAGAAGTAACTTGCCATACTTTCCATGGATACATCTGTGTGATGTTCTCACCCTGCGGCAGTCGATCAATGTTGTAAACAACTTGAGGGCCAGAAGCAAGAGACATGTTGTTCACCAGTGCACGTGCAGTGGCATTACAAACATCCTGTGCGTCGCGGCAAAGGTCAGCTACAGAGTTACCCCAGTACGCGCCGGGAACTTCTTCATAAGAGGCTTTGTAGTAGGGGCGGCGACCCAGCGGATCGGGGTTGATAACTGCTTTGATAACCCAGTCAGCAATGATCCATGCTTCAACAGGATACTCTGCAAGAGGATCAGGCACTTCTTCTGCAGACATGCCCCAGTCAAGTAACAACTGACCTTGTACGCTTCCCCAGAACTGCAGTGCGTCAATCAACTTTGATGGATTCTGCTGAACGCCCATTGTGGACTTACCTTCAGCAGCGGCCTTGTTCATGTCAACGTAAATCCAGTCACGCAGACCGCCTTTACCATATGTTTCAAGCACCGCACGAATAGCACCTTCACTGTAACCTTCTACGCCAATCATGGCTTGCAAATCAGCACGAGAAAGTTTATGACGCTCGATCAAGTCACCCTGATTAACGTCTGATGCATCGGCAGATGGGTAGATATTGAATGGGTCAACACGCTCCCACTCCATTGCTAATTCTTCGGTTTGCTCTAGCGTGTACTGTCCGTCTGGAGTTGGAATCCATTTGAGTTTCGGACGCTTACGAATGATGGGACCTTTGATGAACGCTGATGGAAACGTTGTGATGTCATCAAGGAATTCTGAAAACGATTTAGACCAATTGCCTTCTTGCAACTGATCTTCCATCTTCACTTCCATGCGCTCTGCTGTGCGCTTGGCTAAATCTTTCAAGTGAGACAGTGCCATGTCTTTCATCTCAAGCAAACGCTCACGCACTTGCTGATCTGTTGGCGGTGTGCCATTTAAATACAACTGTTCAACTTCTGCTTGAGCCTGCATCATGATGCCCTCTACCTCGTTAGGAGGTAAGTCAGGCAGTGCTGTGGGTGTGATGGTCCAAGGCTTGTCGTCAGACGCAGTAACCAATGTATCTCGCAACCAGCTCGATGCCGCACGGCACTTGTTCGATGTGATCATCATGTAAATGGTCGAACTGCCCTGCTCACGCAGTTGTGCAAGTTTATCGGGATCATATTCACCGCGACGCGCCCGCACTGACTTGAGCATTTTAATCTCAGAGGTCATCTGCTTTGCCGTCATAGATGACATCCACTGCTTGCGAATGTATCCGTTTAATGCTTGTACGACAGGCTGTGAATTAGCTTGTTGTGCGGTCGCACGTTCTTCCGCCATCGCTTTGAGCGATTTAATAGTGACAAGGCCACCACCCGCCGAGATAGTCCCCGGCGCGGCAGAATTCGTCATGTTCAAGCCAAGTTGCATAGTGCTACCTTACCAAATTTTTGGGATGTGTCAAGTCCACGCGTAATCGACGCGTTTAACTTCAACAGCTTTTCTCTGCCACGTATCCCCGGTTACGTTTCCATCCGCATGTAAACATGCATACTGATGCGCATCAGCAATGTGGGAATGCGAGTTTTTCTCGGGCTTATTATCAGCCTCGCCGTTCTGACGGATTTTATACCGATATCCACCACGAAGGGAAGCAATTAAATTTACACAACACGGATCAATTAGATGACCTGGTTTGCCATCTACAGTACGTGTAAGCATCTTATCGACTGCATTGATACGTGCAACAACACTGTTTGACTTGGCTGAGATGACCCTAAACCCCTCTTGGCGCAGAATATCAAACACCGATCTCTCGTCTGTCTGAGCCCTCTGCTGTCCCGCTGGGTCGCCAATAATTAATACATTCATGCCCGGAAACCTGTTAGCCAGCAACGGTTTGAGTTTCTCACGACAGAACCGCAGAGTACCCATGCCATCTGACACAAGGTCCGCAAACGTCAGTAATCTTCCCTGTGCATCCACCTGATTGATCGTACATGCTGGGGTTAACCCGAAGTCCATACCAATAATAAGTGGGTGGGTCTGCAGTTTAATGTAGTTTAACGGCTGTTTAGATACATGCGTTTCTTTACTAAACGCTTTAAACACTGGTTGTCCAGACAGTGATTTACCAAACTGACCGTGCACGTACACGTCAATCCAGTCCTCTGACTTGCCTTCGCACAAGTTCTCGTAGTACCCATCAGGCAGGAATTGCACCCAGTCAGCTTCTTGGGACAGCCCCGACGGTTGTATGGTTACGTGCATGTTGTCCGGTGGATCAACCAACATCTTTTCCCAAAACGTATCTCCATCGGGCGGATTGGTAGCACCCCACACCTTATGAATCTGCGTGCCGTCGTCTGCGCAAGCACCCACACCATTCATTGTTTTATCGGGATACCGACCCAAACGACCAGTCAATGCATTGTAAATGTCGGGGTTAATCTCACGGAACTCGTCCATTACACCAAACGTTAACTGCAAAGAAAGCAAGCGGCGCACGTCATTTGCATCGTCCAAACCCCTGAACAAAATCTCGCACTCAACGTCGTCAAACTTAAGTAGGAACTTGCTGTTGGTTTTTTCCAACAGGCCAGCTTCACCATCAGGGAACCATTTCAAAAAGTCCGGTATGGTTGTATCCCACAGCATCTGACGGGTGTTACGAATTACAGCACAACGTGATTTACGGATGCCATCAGGTCCAGCTTTAACTCTTTTAGCCTCATAACCAATCTTAATCAGGCTTGCAGTTGTCTTGGTAGAACCCACGGGCCCAACAACAAAGTTAGCAAACTTGTCCGACGATAAAAATGGAACTATTGATACCGGCGGTGTATATACAAGATTAGCCATCTATTGTCACAGGTGTGGGTTGTTGGTTCGGAAAGTTAATCGTAATACTAAACTTAGGTGCAGCATTAGCCGTGGTGTCCACAGCCTTTTTATCAGGTTTTAACCCTGCTACATCTACTAACGAATTAAAAACGGATAG
>Ga0209358_10000169_pt1 | contig 61055 bp, 47 predicted proteins | sample LauGreFa1BDMLBSN_2_FD_187574 | JGI IMG/M metagenome (GOLD analysis project Ga0209358, IMG submission 187574) | Freshwater lake microbial communities from Lake Michigan, USA - Fa13.BD.MLB.SN (SPAdes) (version 2) | ecosystem: Environmental > Aquatic > Freshwater > Lake | place: Lake Michigan, USA... | reverse complement strand
ATCTTCATCTTTTGTAATGATTGGCAGAAAAGGAAATCCGCCTGGTTCTGCAATAGAAAAGTTTGCTCCATCCTCTGATACGTTAACCGTTTCTGATACTCTAACTATTCTTCAACAATTAGGCAATTATACAACAGGATTGATTGGACCTGCAAAAGAATGGCATTCTTTAGATATTGCTACTCAATTGTCTAAAGGTAATTCCTCAATCTTACAAGTGTTTGGAACACATTCTTTATTACCGCAAGATTCATTGCTCTATGAAGGTCCTGCAACTACAATCAATTTGAATAATATAGATGCAAAAATATTCCCTTATCTAATTGTAAAAATTAACTTAATCAATGATTCTGCAGATTTTTCTCCCATGTTGAATGGAATAAATTGTAGATTTATTCCAGCGCCAGAGTTAACAGTATTTCCATCTGATTTTTCTGTAAAAGGTACTTATCCTCGACAAAACATCTTAAAAGGGGATAGTTTATTGATTTCTGGTGTAATCAAGAATCTATCATTAAAACAATCTTCTTTTCCTTTAACTGATATATGTATTTCCCAAAAACCGCTTAGTGGCTCGAATTCATCTGAATCCTATACATATCAAATTCCAATATTGCAAAAAGATGATTTATATCAATTTTCTACTATTCTTCCTTCGCAAGACTTAGCTAAGCATACTGATTGGACTATGATTTCAGATTGTTCTTTAAAGCAAGAAGATATGTACAGATTTAATAATACTGTAAGCAAGCAACTAGTAATTGACGAGGATTCTTTATCTCCGACAATTGACGTTTATGCAGATGGTATTTTATTAAAGGATAATGATACAATCTCAGCAAATCCTTCGTTTTCTGTTAGAGTACAAGATAATTCTTTCTTAAGATTTGATTCTAGTAAGTTAAGAGTAAGAATTAATCGCTTTTGGCAGCCCGATTCTACGGCTTCAAAGATTATATTCACTCAATATGAATATGGATCGACACAAAGGGTTTCGCTTGATTTTACAAGCACAAACAGATTAGATATAGGTGAAAACTTACTAACTGTCTTTACAGAAGATGCTTCTGCAAACAAAGATACGGTAAGGTTATTATTACATGTTGTTCTCAATAGTTCTGTGCATTCTCTTATTCAATGGCCTAATCCCACTCAATTACCCAATAGTATAACAATAGGCTATACATATGCAGCGCAAAAACAAGATGCAGATTCTCGGTTAACAATAGCTTCTATAAATGGATCTATTATTAATACATTATACCATACAACAAAGATTGGCAAGAATAATATTCAATGGGATTGTAAAGATTCGGATGGTAATCTTGTAGCACCAGGTGTGTATCTATTCAGATTACAAATTAACGGGGATAGTTATACAGAACCAGTTTTTGGTAAGATGATTATCTTGGAATAAAAAATGCCTTATCATCGGGGGGAAGTGATGACAAGGCATGCAGCATAAAGAGGAAGTAACGGCTTTCGCCGTTGAGCGGGAAACGAGGGTCGAACTCGCGACATCAACCTTGGCAAGGTTGCGCTCTACCACTGAGCTATTCCCGCACTGTCACAATTAAGTGGACACAAAAATAGGTTTATAGGATAATTTATCCAAACTTTTTTTCAAAAATAGTCTCGAATTCTTTTAAACACAGCTGTTTCACTTCATTCATATCAGGAATATACCCTAGTTCTTGAGATAATGAGGTAACGTTCATATTATTAATTCCGCAAGGGACAATCCAATCGAACTGTTTGATATCATTAGATATATTGAATGCCAATCCATGAGAAGTAACCCATCTAGAGCAATGTAAACCAATTGCACAAATTTTTCTTTTTTGATCTATCCAAACTCCTGTTTTTCCAGGAATTCTATCAGATAGAATATTATAATGTTTTAGTACTTCAATAATCACTTGTTCTATAGAGCGTAAAAACCAATGTAAATCCTGCTTATAATCCATTAAATTAAAAATGGGATAAACTACCATTTGTCCTGGATTATGCAAGGTGATATCTCCCCCACGATTTATTGGAATCACTTCTATATGTGATGATTGAAGAAATTCAGAAGATATTAATAAGTGATGTTCTCCACCTTCTTTACCAATGGTAATTACAGAAGGGTGTTCGCACATTATCAATGTACTATTTGATGTACCAGATTGAATGGATTTTACTAGATCTTCTTGTTTTTTCCAGGCATCTCTATATTGAATAATTCCCCAATCCTGAACATTGAATGGCATATAGAAAACTCTGATTAAGTAATAAAGGATAGAGATTTTACAAGCAAAAATAATCAAGATAATCAGAAAGTAATGCCTGTTATCTTACAGTAATTTTTAGGATTATTAGCATTTGTAATTGGGAATTCGAAACTAGTACTAAAAGGACCAGAATATTTAGGAGTAATCTTAACGATATAATTCATTGCAGTTTTTGGACTTAGCCAATAACCTTGATTTTTTCCGGATATAATAATGGTTAAGGAATCTGTATCTTTAAAATTGACAAATTCTTTAACATAACATGGACTATCTGTATTATTAACAATACTACATGAAGCCATATATACCATTGATTTAAAGGCATAATTTACATGTATATCGGTTACATATACATTTGGTATCAAATGTATTTCAGCATTAACTTTAGCAATTTGCTTTACTCTGCCTTGTCCAGAATATGATATATTGGCATGTAAATCTGCAGAAATAGAAGAACCTAATAAAGTTGAAATGCATCTAATTGGAATCGACCTATAATAACCTGGATAAATTACCATTGGGAAAATAGCATTATTTAGCACTTGAAACTGAGATATTTCTCCGGATACAAACGATGCACCTGTAACTGTAACATTTCGGGTACCTTTATTATATACCTTGATAGTTGTATCCCGATTTTCTCCAAAAATTAAATCTCCAAAATTCAAATCTTCTACCCATACTCTTGTTCCGGGCAATACATTGCACCTAATTGGTACAAAAAAATTCTTCCAAGAATTAATTATGATTGTGTCTTGTATAATTCCTTCTTGTGTAGGCTTACATGTTAAAGAAATTGTTCTACTTGATCCAACTTTTCCTTTTGGTGATAGTATAAAAGAAATACTATCAGACATAAGCTTAAAGCCGATTGCACCATTAGATAAGACAACAGAATTTATGGGAATAAAGAGAGAATCTGAAGTATTAATGAATTCTACTGTTGTTGTAATTTCCGAGGAGGGAAATTCTGATTCAAAATTTAAAGAAGTTGGATTAACTACTAAATATTCTCTATATAATGAATCTAACGTTATGGAATCTATCACATTTCTTGATCTATCTGCCGGCACTTCTGTTGCAGGAGAACAAGAACTGATAAGAATCAGTAATAAAGTAATGATTGAATACGTGGTAGTAACAATCATTGAATATGTGTTGTGTGCTATTGATGAAATAGGTGGCAAGGGGCAATCCTAAAGCTTAATCTTGGCACCATAGGTTAAGCCTATTTTTTGCGTGCTAAACCATTGCTGCTGATATGTATACAAGGAGGTAATTCCTTCAACTCCTGTCATTAATGTAATTTTATTTGAAAGGTCATATTCTATACCAGCAGATACTCTGCCTAGTGGTCCTGTTTCGGTAGCTCCTGCAGATATTTTGACAATTGGTTTAACTGAATAATCGGTAGTAAAAGTATGCTTCCATCCAATAGCTGCCCATGATGCAAGATATGTTTGATCATATTGAATAAAATAATTTCCTTCTTGTCCACTAAATCTATGAGGAATAAATTCTTGTCCACCTTCTGCATATATAGAATTATTTTGGGTTAAAGCATATTCTATAGATAATGCAAGATTATTGACACTTGGCTTAATAGATGGATTTACAGTTTGAGGTGTATAAGAATGCTGAGTAAATCCTCTTAATCCTATAGAAAATTCAGAAGTTGGTTCTTCATTAATTATTGTGTTATCTGCTTTCCAAGCTATATCTTCTAAAACAGTTTCAGAATTATTCTCAGGCGAATATTCATCATATAATGCAAGTGTTTTATCAATATTCACAGATGCATCAACCATAGAAGCTTGATGTATTTCTGGGAAATACACATTAGAAAAACTGAATGCTGGCAAAACAATTGATGAATAACTATTCCTTCCAAGATTGTTCCATTGCTTATGTGAATTTGGCTGTAATTCTATTGGAGACTGTTGAATACTTTGTGAACTTTGTATTGAATTTACGAATTGTTTATCTGGGTTCAAGGTCATAAAAAAACCTGTAAGAGCAGCCCCAGTAAGCAAATAAAGCAAAGGTTGTACAACAATTCCAGCAAATGCAGTCAAAGAAGTTTTTGCTGTTTCTATAAATGTTGGCTGAGCAACAGTAGTACCTAATCCAATGGCTCCTATACGTCTTAAAACTCCTTCTTGCAATATTTTAGGTGGAGCTACTAAAGTAGTATCAAAATGACGCTTCATTGTAAGATGTTCATTCATTTCCTGCTGTAAATCAGAATCTGATGCCAGCATTGAAAATAAAGTTGGATGCATTAATTCAGGCAATTCACCATCAACATATAATGTTAATAATTCAGATGGTTGTAATTGTGAAAAATCTAAACTCATATATAACCTAATGTGTACTTTCTTCTAAAAATGCTTATCACGATTATGATCGATATAAATCATCAATAAATGGTGCTAGTATGACACGAATTTTTTGTTTTGCTCTATAAATTCTTGTTCTTACTATTGGCATTGTTGTTTCTACTATTTCTGCTATTTCATTATAACTATAGCCATACATTTCTCTTAATACTAATACTTCTTTATAATCATCAGGAAGCATTTCTAAAGCAGTAGCAATTAATCGATTTAATTCAGTTTGTTCATATGGAGTATCTAAAGACGGAAATTCAAAGTTTTCGAGTGATATTTTAGTGGTATTATACTTTTTTTGTTTTTCATTTAGGCACAAATTCCTTGCTATCTTTAGTAAATATCCTTGAATATTCTGAACTTCTCTTCCCAATACTCCCATTTCATAAAATCGGACAAATGTCTCTTGAAAAATATCATCTGTTGCTTGAATCTCTCCCAAAATTTTTCTGCAATAGGAATAAATCCTTGCTGAATATCTCTCATAGAGAATATTCAGACCATAATGGGCTGATGATCCACCGCCATTAAGCATAAGATAAAGCTCTATATCGCTAAGATTCCTATACTCTAGAGGAGAAGAATGATCATCCATATTATGTGGAGGAATTCCTGAATTCATAAATATGTCCATTGACAAAGTGGGCTATTGATACGGTAAAGATAACAAGATTCTTACTTTGTTACAGCTAATCCCTTTTTACCTATATCTTTTCTAAAATACATACCTTGAAATGAAATATGTTCTATACTTTTATATGCTTTTTGAATTGCTTCAGATAAAGTTTCGGCATGAGCACAAACTCCCAAAACCCTGCCCCCGGATGTTATGATATTTTTATCAACATCTTGGCTTGTTCCAGCATGAAAAATTGTAATCTGCTCATCAGGATTAATTGCTTCTGTTCCATGTATCTTATAACCAATTTCATAATGATCTGGATATCCTCCAGATGCAAGAACAACATTGCAGGCAAAACCTTTTGATCTTTGCTTCATATGCTCTGTTTGTATAGAACCTTTAGCAGCAGAGTATAATAATGCAGCTAAATCACCTTCAAAAACAGTAAGAACCGCCTGAGTTTCTGGGTCTCCAAAGCGACAATTAAATTCTACAACAGATGGATTTCCATTATCTATCATTAATCCACAGAATAAACAACCTACAAATGGATATCCAGCTTCTTTCATGGCTTTTAAAGTTGGAGTAAAAATTGTATCTGCTACTTTTTGTAATACTTCATCTGTTACAATTGGTGCTGGAGCATATGCTCCCATACCGCCAGTATTTTTCCCTAAATCATTATCATATATTCTTTTATGGTCTTGAGCAGGTGCCAACATCACAAAATTCTCACCATCACATATCGCAAAAACAGATGCTTCTTCTCCATGTAAAAATTCCTCAATGACTATTTTAGAACCAGCGTCTGCAAATAATCCAGAAAATATATCATTGATTGCATCATGAGCTTCTTGTTTTGATTCTGCAACAATAACGCCCTTTCCAGCTGCTAATCCATCTGCTTTTATGACAATTGGAATGATAGAATGTTCAATATAATCATGTGCTAATTGTGCTTGATCACCAGTAAATGTAGTATACCTTGCAGTAGGAATATTATGCGATATCATTAGCTCTTTAGAAAAGCTTTTTGATGATTCTATGCGGGCTGCTAATGCAGATGGACCAAATACTGAAATACCTTTATCTGATAAAATGTCTGCTAATCCCTTTACCAGTGGAGCCTCTGGTCCGATAACTACTAATTCAATTGCATTTCGTTTACAAAATGATACTATCGTACTTGGATCGTTCAATGAACAGTCAGTAACTTTTTGTGCTAATGTTAAAATCCCTGGATTTCCAGGTAATGCAAATAAAATATCGCATGAAGTAGATTGTTTTAAGCCCTTAGCTAATGCATGTTCTCTTCCGCCAGAACCAATTAGTAAAATATTCATAAGGTATTAATAGAAAAGTAGATAGAATGCTTCAAAAATACTGAGTTTTTATTGTCTATATAGACAATTCAACAGTAATTTTATAACATAACTTTATTAATATCTTAATATGAGAGAAGATCTGGTTCCCATTAAATAAGTACCCCAATTAGAATTGTGTAAAATTGGTGTTAGTGGAATTTGAACAAAACCTTCAATTCCTAGTCCAATTGGACCAAACATTAATTGCCATCCAAGTGAATATTCTATTCTACACCTAAATGATTGTAATTCCTTTAATCTTTTATCTTGTTCTAATATTATAACATTACTTCCATTTGAATAGCGAATATATTCCCTATCACTCATTATTGTAGAAGAATATATCTGATTAGAATATGCCATAAACCCACCTATAGCACCAATACTGGCGGTATATACAGAATATACTTGCATATCAGCCATAGTTAGATATGCACCATAAATTGAGAACTCAAGTCCTGCAGATACGTTTATCTCATATTCTTTTAAAAATATAGTATGCAATTCTTCTAATGGTTTTTTTTGTCCATTTATACCTACATATGACTTTGTTTTATCAATTGCATATAGAGTAGAATTCGTACTTAATAGATCAGTTCCTATTCTTAGAACTGTCTGTAATGGTTGTATTGACATTCTTCTTCGTATTCCTATGCTCCACACATCATCTTCTGGAATATCATCATCAGTTTCTTCCATAGTAAATGGACTTAGGGTTTGAATATCCTTTTTGGCAAATGGATGAGAAGATCTAAACTCTAAATCTGGATATAAAAAGCTATTACTTTTTACAGGCAAGCTACTTTGATATATACCATCCATAAAAAATGGGGTTCCCATGCCAGTAATATCTAATGTAGAAATAGTTGGTATCGATGGGAACCAACCATAAGAAGACTCTGCATTAAAATCTGATTCAACTGTGAATGCTTCAGGCTTTAATTCTTCCAGATTTATTTTTGGTTTTCTTGTAGAATCTCTTTTTACTGTTTCTTGTCCAAAAGCAATAACTGAGCTACACAATAAACAGATTATATATATATAATTCATGGAGATACACTCCATTTTTTTATACTCTCTCCAGAATTAGTTTGTATATGAAAGAAATAGACTCCTGGACTTTGTATATAAGGTAAAATTTCCCAATACCATTGATATTGTCCTGAAAAAGCTTGAAAAAACTTCTCTTTATAGAGTGTTCTTCCAAGTATATCTAAAATCTGAATTGATATATCAGATGGCCTATCTATGCGATAAAACCAAGTAGTTATTTGATGAATTGAAACTGGATTAGGAATATTATCCGAAACAGCAGCAATTCTAATATATGGAAGTGGTGTATATATTGACTGTACATACACTTGTTGCACGGTATCTAGAATTAGAGCTCTATTTTGTACTATCTGAATATGCATTGTTGTTATGCTATCAGTTCCTGCCAAAGGGCTTATATATACATTCACTTTACCAATTTCTTTAGTGAAGAATATAATACTATCATTATATAAATTTTTGATTATTATAGGCTTATCATTAATTGAAAGTGAATCAATACATAACATTGTGGGATTAGCAATGGAAATTTTCCATGATAATGAATCTTCACTTGTGGATTGATATTCATATATATAACTTTTGCCTATTGACAGCGTATCTTTTGCAAAACCGAAGCAACTAAGAAAGACAAAGGAAACAAGTACGCAATAAAAAAATGAAGTCCGCATATTATTTCCTTATCATTATAAATTCGGTTCTTCTATTTTGTTTTCTTTGTTCTTCATTTTCATTTGAATTTAATGGCTCAGATTCTCCCATTCCTTTAGGAATTAACCTATTTTTCATGATGCCTTTTTGTACAATGGCAGTTGCAACTGATTGTGCTCTAGCTAAAGACAGTTCCATATTATTTTTTTCTGTTCCAATATTATCTGTATGCCCCCGAATCTCTATAATTAGTTCTGGATTATTGTTCATTGCTAATACTATTTCATCAATGATTTGTTCATTTCCAGCAGACAGAATAGAAGTGCCGCTTTCGAACTGAATATTTGCTAAGTGTATAGAACCTTTATTTTCATAAAACTGAAATAAAGATTTATCATAGTATCCATGTGTATATCCAACTATGTCTTTCCTGAGTTGAACAAATAGTCCAATTTTATGAATATCTGCAGATATGGGTGGTTTATATGTTATGCGATAATGATTTTTTATACTTTTTACTATATCAGCTAATACATATGGAAACTCTTTGATTGTGTAGATTCTATACATTTTACCACCAGTAGCTGCAGATAATTTTTTAAGAGGTTTTTCATCTGTCATGCCATATGCAATAGAAAATATTGGAATATTATGTGCTCTACTTAGTCTGATAATACTATCTTCACGAATCTTTGAAGAATTATCACCTCCATCGCTAAATAAAACGATAATGCGTTGATGCATTGAAACTTTCTTTAATTCCTCTATTCCTGCAGCTGTACCATCATATAAGGCTGTACCACTTCCATAACTTTTAGTAGAATCATTTTTAAATGAAGAATTTCCATTAATGCCAATAGATAAAACCGATGAATAATCTCTTAAGCCATCTATTTTAAATAGCGAAGTATATGATTGATAATTATTCATTAATGGTACTTCAGTAAATATCTTAGATGTGAATTTAATAACAGATATATAATCTTCATCATATAACATATCCATTGTATTTCGTACAGCTTCTTGTAATTTAATTGCACGTGAATTTCCCATTGAGGGGGAATGGTCTAAAACAAAAGATAATGCTAATGGATTTCTTTGGTCTTCTCTAATCTCCTTAACTGAAAAAGATACTACTCTGCTTTTTTTATATGATATCGAGCTAGAATCTATTAGTGATTTCCATATTATACTCGGGTTCTTGGGTGTAATAACAATACCTGTGTCACCAGCTAATCCTTTTATAAAATGTCCAGAAGAATCAGTTACTTTAACCAGCATTATAATTGAGTCTGGATAATGAGTATCATCAATTCTAATTATTGATGTTTGAATTGCTTGATGTGATATACTTTGATTATTCGTATAGATTTCTTGTGCAATTGGCGATATCTGATTTTGCTGAATAGTATCGTCATTTGTAAGAGAGTTAAACCCTAAAGAAGAAAATAAGGAGTCATTCCATAAAGCTGATTGAGCTGAAAATGGAGATTGATAAAGCAAAGAATCGAACATAATTTCTGATGTCTGATATATCGGACGATATCCCTTGGGTGGCTGTAATTCGATGATTTGTTGTACCATCATATGTGGACATCCAATAAGAAGGAATAACAATAGAAAAGGAAAATACTTCAGGAATATACGATGCATAAAAAGCATGGATATGAAATCAAATAATACATTAAACTGAATATCATAAATAAAAAGTAGATAATTAGTGAAAAAAAGAGAAATGTTATTACAGCTTAAGCTCACTTTATCGAGTAAACTCGTACTTTTGTTTAATTCTTTCAATAATTTCAGTTAATATTTATGAATGTTCATTCCAGTATTTTAAGTTTAATTGGTAATACTCCTTTGGTTCGCTTGAATTCTGTAGCTAAAGATATTCCAGCACAGATTTATGTAAAATTAGAAAGTAGAAATCCTGGTGGCTCTGTAAAAGATAGAATTGGTATTGCAATGCTAGAAGCCGCCGAAGCTGAAGGAAAAATTAAACCTGGTGGATTAATTGTAGAACCTACAAGTGGGAATACGGGAATTGGCCTAGCTTTAGCAGCAATTTTAAAAGGATATTCATGTTTATTTGTGATGTCTGACAAAGCTTCGCAAGAAAGAGTAAGATATTTAAAAGCCATTGGCGCAGATGTTTTAATTGTATCAAGCGCAGCAAAAGCTGATTCTCCTGAATATTATTTTAATACAGCATTAAGATTAGCACAAGAAATTCCAAATGCAATCATGCTAAATCAATATGATTATCAAGCAAATCCTGCAATTCATGAAGCTACAACTGGACCAGAAATTTGGAAAGATACAGATGGGATGGTTACTCATTTTATTGCTGGTATTGGAACTGGTGGTACAATTACAGGTACTTCTAGATATTTAAAAAAACAGAATCCTAATATCAAAATTATTGCTGCAGACCCAACTGGTTCTTGTATCAAAGCCTTTAAAGAAACAGGTGAATTAGTAGAAGCATTGCCTTATTTAATCGAAGGTGTTGGACAAGAACGCATACCTGGAAATTTAGATATACATCTTATAGATGAAATCGTAAATATTAATGATAAAGAAGCATTTACTATTGCAAGACGTTTAGCTAGAGAAGAAGGAATATTTTGTGGTGGATCTAGCGGAATGAATGTTGCCGCAGCCCTAAAAATTGGAAAGAATCTTACTGAAAAAGATATCGTTGTAGCAATTATCTGTGATACAGGAGAAAGATATTTAACAAAACATCATTCCGATGAATGGTTAAAAGAAAAACATCTATTAGATGAAGATAAAATGTCTGTAAAAACAGCATTATCTGTTAAATCAAATCAAAGATTATTAGCACATCTTCTATCAATTTCTCCAGAAGCAACTGTTGAACAAGCATTGCATTTAATGCAAGAAAATGAAATTTCTGAATTACCAGTTTTTGACAATGGTAATCCAATTGGAACTGTTCGTGACAATAAACTAATGGCTAAAGTTATTGCAGATCGTTCATTTTTGTTTAAACAGATAGCAGAAATCATGGAAAATCCAATGCCAATTATAGATTCTCATGCCGATATTCAATCTGCAATTATTGCTTTAAAAGATAATCATGCTGTTTTGGTTTCTGATTTTGGAAAGATAACTGGAATATTAACCAGACATGATATTCTTGAATTTATTTAATATTCTATGATTGATATTGTTTTGTCTATAGCCCTCATTATAAGTACTGTAATAGGTATGGAATGTATTGCTTGGGCTGTTCATAAATACCTCATGCATGGCCCTTTGTGGTTTATTCATAAAACCCATCATCAAGCAAGAAAAGGTTTTTTTGAGTTAAATGATATGTTTGGAATATTCTTCGCAATTATAGCTATTCTATGCTTTGTTCAAGGAATTATATCTGATAATTCCTTGATGATATCAATAGGTGTGGGGATAACATTATATGGTTTTTTATACTTTTTTGCTCATGACATTATTGTTCATCAAAGAGTAAAATTATTTACGAAATCTTCGAATTCATATATTCTTGCTTTAAAAAAAGCACATAGAATTCATCATAAAACTCTTTCAAAAAAGAATGCTGAAGAATTTGGGTTTTTATTTGTAAAAAAAGAATATATGCAAAGATCTAAATAACTACTTTTTACTTTTGGGTACCTTTTCTTCTGTCTTATTTTTGGTATTATCTGATTCTATGATGCTAATATCAGGTGGAATAGTAAAAACAGAATTATCGATAATTTTATTTTCTTCAAATTTTACAGCATAGGTTTCCATGGGAATACCTGCTGTTAAAGCTTCGCTTTTTAATAAGATATTATTCCACACAGAGTATTTTCCAAGTAATGGCAAAGTTGGATGCTGTAAAGACCAAACATCACATACATAGCCTAGAACAGTATCTTTGTCCTGAGTTTTCTTTAAACCAATCGATTGAGAAATTGAATCACTTAAAGCATTAAAATTAATACCACCAGCATCAATATAGGAGTCTAAAGACATCTTTTTGGCAGTCCCTTCTTCCATATCAATAGAAATCAATGCACCTTCTACAATGATACTTTTTGTATGTACTTTCAGCTTTAATCCTTCGTCTGCAATTCTATACCCAATAGACTCAGTTACTTCTTTTTTACCATAATCATCAAATAATACTGTGATTTTTGTGCGCATTCCTTGCATTTCTGAAAAAAGAAGAATTTCTCCAGATTTGATAGTGTATTTATTCTTTACGATATGTGATACAATGTCATTCTTTTGTTTTTTACTGATCTTTTGTGAATATGTATTATGAAATACAAGAAAAAGAAATGCAAAACATATAATAATATAATTCTTCATAAGTAATTGTTTTATATTGATTTACTTTGATGTATTAAAAATTAATTCTGGGCGATATTCAAAATGCATAGTATCATAATGATACCATTTACCACCCCAAATAAATCCATGTTTTTCAAATATCTGCACTAATTGTAAAGGTATAGAATTTTTATACTTTACAAGTGCATCTTCATTTGTACAATCACAATCCCATTGCCAATAATGAGAAAATGATGTATTAATGTCGATTGTCATTCCAAAACTATGCATGCTAATTCTTTTGGTACCAGCAATATTTCTCCAATTGAATGTACCACCTATATTTTTAATATACTTTGCAAATTCTGGATGTTTATCTATATCTGCCGATAACTGTTTCACTTTTTCTGCTATTCCATTTACATTAGTAATTCTTATTGTTTGTCCTGCAATTTTTGGACACCATATGATACTTTTTAAATTTTTTTTAACGGTTTCTTTAGAAGAACCATATATTTTTTTAAAAAATTCTTCATTCCTTATTCTACCTGGATCGAAGTTTTTTAGTATTGGTTTAAAAGAAGTATCAGTACTATAAGCATAGGTAAATTGATCTTCTAAATCTGGATTTTCCAATAATTCTTTAAAAGATTTTTTTTTTCCATCATCGTATACTAAACTAGAGCCGTCTTTAAATATAATTTTATTGTTTTCATATGTTTTAATCTGCGGATAATTTTCTATTAATGCTTTAGCACCTTTAGGAATTTCTTCAGATTTACATATCAAAGTAAAACTTAGTAAGCAGAAAAGAAATGTGTTCATGGATTTCATGGATTATCTCATATGAAGGCGACTCATTATATAGCGCCAATAAAAAGCTTGATCTTCAATCATTTGGGCCATAGATTTTCCAGAACCATGTCCACTATCATAATCTACATATAACATAATAGGACTTTTCTGTTCAGGTTTTTGCTGTGCTAAAGCAACAAATTTCTTTCCATGTAAGGGGTCCACTCTCGAGTCATTTTCTCCAACTGTAACAAGCATTTCTGGTAATGGCACGCCATGCTTCATGGAATGATATGGAGAATAGCTTAACAGATTGCCAAAATCTTCTTGTTTGTCGGGATCTCCATATTCAGGTATCCAGAATCTAGCTATTTGAAATTTATGATAACGGATCATATCTAATAATGGAACTTGGCAAATAATTGCTCTATATAAATCCGGCCTTTGGGTAGCAATAGCGCCCATAAGAAGTCCACCATTAGATCCACCACGAGCAACAATTTTGGAAGGATTAGTATATTTATTTTTTATTAACCATTCGGTTGCTGCTATAAAATCATCGAATGTATGTTGTTTCTTTTGTAGCATTCCATCTTGATGCCAGCTTTCTCCATACTCATTTCCACCACGTAAACCAGTACTTACCCAAATGCCACCTCTTTTTAAAAAAGATGCATTATAACCAACAAATGAGGGTGATATTCCGATATTAAAACCACCATAACCAGTAATGAGTACTGGATTATTCCCATCTAATTGTAAGTCTTTTTTATGGACAATAAACATAGGAATACGTTTATTATCTTTAGACTCATAAAAATGTATATCTGCTGTAATATCAGAAAGATCCACTGGAACAGATTCTTGATAATAAAATGTCCAATTCAGAGAATTTCCATCTACTTTATACATTTTCGCTGGAGCAGTAAAAGTAGAAATTGTTATATACAATAGATTTTTATCTCTATCATAACTCATTCCAGATACATTGCCAAACTCGGGTAATTCAAGTTCTTTAATATAATTTCCTTGTAAATCATAGACTTTCAGTCTTGTCATTATATCTTTTTTATCTTGAACAATGATCCATGAATTTGTAATCTCAAATCCATCTATTACCGTTTCTCCTTCAGGGATCAACGTAGTTGCTGTAGAAAATTCCGGACTATTCGCATTGGATTTCATCACCTTAAAATTGGGTGCATGGTCATTTGTCATCCAATAAATATCATTATTCCTAAATTCTGGATACGCTTTAAATTCTTTACTAGAATATATTGTTTTAGGATTTTCTGTACTCTGTATAGTTCGAAACTTAATTGTATTTGTATAAAAATCACCTTCACCCCATACTTGAAAATCTTCATATTCCGTTTCATAAATCCAAGCAGAGATTTTTGCATCTGAAGGTTCAGTAAGTTTTAGAGCAGATTTAGGGTTTTGTCCTAAAGTATGAAGATAAACTGCTAATGGACTTTGTGTATCTATTAATTCTTTTGTTCTAGGGATAATAAAAGCTTTTGATTCATCTTTTGCCCAGGAAAATGATCCAATACCATATAATGTTTCCCCTATTTGTTTTCCAGTTTTTGTATTTATAATTCTAATATCTGTTATTTCTGCGCCTTTGCTTTGAGTACCAATAGCAGCTTTAGAAGCATCTTTATTATAGGTTATAGATGTAATTGAAGTTTTACCAGATGGATCTAATAATACAGGATCAAAAATCTTTATCTCTTTACCATTTACAATTGTATACAATGAAAACTGTAATTCTCCTTTTTTCTTTTTAGAGATAAATTCTCTGTCTTTTTTTAATCTTGGCGGCGAAGACATTTCCCTATCAAATAATGATTTGATTTCTTCATTGAGTCCAGGAATATCGGGTGCTGTTTTTGAAATATAATCTACAGTTGCATCATGCTGTTTACGAGTCCAATCTATTACATCTGGATTACTTTTATCTTCTAGCCATCTAAAATGGTCTGTTAATTCAATTCCATGAATATGTTCTATAACAGTATTTTTTGTTGTTGGTATAAAGGTGAATTCTTGAGCGTGTACATTCATAATAAAAAAGATATGTTCTAAAAGAAACCAGATTAAAAAACTTATTGTTTTCATTGATTTGTTCCATAATGAATATGTAAAAATACTGATTTCCTTATTGTTTACAGGTACTTTGCATAGAGAATAAGGTAAATTCAGGTTCTATAATTATGTATTTTTGCATATACTTTGAATATAATCAGCATAAAACATGACAAGTTTCGAACAACTCACACAATTATTACAAAAAAGAATATTGATCATCGATGGGGCAATGGGAACGATGATACAACAACATTCTTTAGAAGAATCAGATTTTAGAGGTGAACATTCACCAAATCTTGAATATCATTCATTGCTTTGTAATCATCATCATGATATAAGGGGAAATAATGATGTCTTGGTTTTATCTCAGCCAGATATTATTCTAGATATTCATAGAGAATATTTAGCAGCTGGTGCTGATATTATAGAAACGAATACATTTAGTTCTACATCTATAGCACAAGCTGATTATGGATTAGAATCTTTAGCCTATTCTTTAAATAAGCAAGCTGCAATACTTGCAAAAAAAGCGTGCTCAGAATATTCTACTCCTGAAAAACCCAGATTTGCTGCTGGTGCAATTGGGCCTATGAATAAGTCATTATCATTATCTCCAGATGTTAATAATCCTGGTTATAGAGCCACCACATGGAATGAAGTTGTGGATTCCTATATTGAACAATTACATGGATTATTAGATGGTGAAATTGATATCATTTTAATCGAAACTATTTTTGATACTCTTAATTGTAAAGCAGCTATTTATGCTGTTAATACAGTGTTTGAAGAAAGGGGAATTTCATTACCAGTTATGTTATCTGGAACTATCGTAGATATGAGCGGAAGAACATTATCTGGGCAGACAACAGAAGCTTTTTGGAATTCAGTAAAACATTGTCCCAATTTATTATCCATTGGCTTAAACTGTGCTTTGGGCGCACAACAGATGCGTCCTTTTTTAGAGGAATTATCTCGTATTGCTACATGCTTTGTAAGTGTTTATCCTAATGCTGGTTTACCCAATGAAATGGGCGGATATGATGAAAGCCCAGAATCTATGGCATCAGTTCTTAAAGAATTTGGAGAGGCTGGATTTTTTAATCTAGTTGGCGGATGCTGTGGAACAACCCCAAAACATATTAAGGCAATTGCAGATTCTGTTCATGCAATCATTCCTCGGCATATTCCAGAAAGAACTTCCCTATTACGCTTATCGGGCATGGAACCTTTTGAATATAGACCAGATACCAATTTTGTAAATATAGGTGAAAGAACAAATGTAACTGGGTCTGCCAAATTTGCAAAACTGATTAAAGAAAATAAATATGAAGAAGCTTTAAGTGTTGCCAGACAGCAAGTTGAAGCTGGTGCGCAAATCATCGATATTAATATGGATGAAGGAATGTTAGATTCAGAAAATGCAATGAGAGTATTCCTGAATTTGATAGCGAGCGAACCAGATATTGCCAAAGTTCCGATTATGATAGACTCATCAAAATGGTCTGTAATAGAGGCAGGCTTACAATGCGTTCAGGGAAAATCAATTGTTAATTCTATTTCCATGAAAGAAGGCGAGGAACAGTTTCTTTTTCTAGCAAAACAAATAAAAAAATATGGAGCTGCTGTTATTGTAATGGCTTTTGATGAACAAGGCCAAGCAGATACTTATCCAAGAAAAATTGAGATTTGTTCCAGAGCATATACTTTATTGACAGAGCATGTTCATTTTCCAGCAGAAGATATCATTTTCGACCCCAATATCTTTGCTATTGCAACTGGAATAAGTGAACATAACAATTATGCTGTTGATTTTATTCGAGCAACTGAATATATAAAACACAATCTACCAGGAGCTAAAGTTTCTGGAGGTATTTCTAATTTATCATTTAGTTTTAGAGGGAATGAACCTGTTAGACGCGCCATGCATACTGCATTTCTGTATCATGCAATTAAAGCTGGAATGGATATGGGAATCGTAAATGCAGGGCAAATTGATATTTACGATGAAATCCCCAAAGATTTACTATTGCTTGTTGAAGATGTTATTTTAAATAGAAATGAACAGGCAACTGAGCGATTAATAGACTATGCAGAGCAATTAAAAGTAACTGGAATTTCTAAAGATACTCAATCAATACAATCAGATTTGTGGAGATCTTTACCAATTGAGGAACGACTAAAACATGCTTTAGTTAAAGGTATTGATGCATTCATAGATCAAGATTCGGAAGAAGCTAGAATAGCATTATCATCACCATTAGCAGTAATCGAAGGTCCATTAATGGATGGTATGAACCTTGTAGGTGAATTATTTGGTGCAGGTAAAATGTTTTTACCTCAAGTAGTTAAATCAGCAAGGGTTATGAAAAAATCTGTAGCATATTTAACCCCATTTATGGAAGCTGAAAAGGCAGCAAGTGGCTCTATTTCTAAACCAAACGGAACAATTATCATGGCAACCGTAAAAGGTGATGTTCATGATATTGGGAAAAATATTGTAGGTGTGGTATTAGGTTGTAATAATTATGAAGTTATTGATTTAGGCGTAATGGTACCTGCTGATAAGATTTTAGATGCAGCTATAGAATATAAAGCAGATATAATTGGATTATCAGGCTTGATAACACCATCATTAGATGAAATGGTGCATGTAGCAAAAGAAATGGAAAGACGTAATATTCGAATTCCTTTATTGATAGGTGGAGCAACAACATCTAGAGTACATACAGCAGTAAAAATATCCCCTCAATCTAGTGGAACAATTGTTCATGTTTTAGATGCATCAAGGGCAGTTCCAGTAGCAGGGAATTTGATTTCACAAGAACATAATCCATCATTTATAAAAGAAATTCAAATGGAATATGAACAAGTTAGAAAAGATTATGAATTTCGAACACAGGCAAAAAATACAATATCATTAGAAAAAGCAAGAGATAATAAATTACAATTATGGTAGATAACTTTATCAAAATTATAGACTTATCTTTATATCATAACAATTAATAATTTGTCATTTGATACGTTGCCTGACATCAATTGCCTATTTTTGTACTTGCGCTCACATTGCTTTGTGAAAAACTCAGAAATCGTTAAAGGCATATGCCTGCAGTTTTCACTCCTCATGATATCCGCCTAGCTATTGCAGCGCCCACGATTTTTATCCATCGTCCACAAAGGAACGAATGAATTTTTCTGAAATAGCTTTGAGCCCTGAAATACAGAAGGCCATCGAAGCTGAAGGATATACACAGCCTACACCAATACAGGCTAAAGCTATACCCGAAGTATTAAACGGTCGAGATCTGATTGGATGTGCACAGACAGGAACCGGAAAAACAGCAGCATTTGCACTCCCAATTTTAGAATTGCTTTTATTAGACCAACCTGTTCATAAAGTTCATCATAAAGGTGATAGACAGAAGCGCTCTAATACTCCAATAAGAGCTTTAATATTATCTCCAACTCGAGAATTAGCCCAACAAATTGGCGATAGTTTCGATTCTTATGGTAGATATACTGGCCTTAAAAACACCGTAATTTATGGTGGTGTTTCTCAGGGCAAACAAATGCAAGCATTACGTTATGGTGTAGATATTTTAGTAGCTACTCCTGGACGTCTTCTTGACTTAATGAATCAACGAATTGTATCTCTAAATGAAGTAGAAATTGTAGTTCTTGATGAAGCAGATCATATGCTTGATATGGGATTTATAATCGATATTAAAAAGATCATTTCTACTTTACCCGAAAAAAGACAGTCCTTACTCTTTAGTGCAACAATGCCTTCTGAAATAGCAAAACTTGCTCAACAGATGCTTAAAGATCCTGTAAAAGTTCAAGTGGCTGCAGTTTCTTCTGCTGCTGAACCAGTTGAACAACAAGTATATTTTATTGATAGAAAATATAAAACTTCATTATTATTAAGAATGCTTGATACTTTACCAATGACTTCTGTTTTAGTATTTTCTAGAACAAAGCATGGTGCAGATAGATTAACAAAAGAATTAAATAAATCTGGTGTTCCAGCTGAAGCAATTCATGGAGATAAAGCCCAAACTGCGCGTCAAAGAGCTTTAAATAGGTTCAAAGAGAGACGCTCACGAGTATTGGTTGCTACAGATATTGCAGCACGTGGAATCGATGTTGAAGAGTTACCATATGTTGTAAATTATGATATGCCAGATGCAGCCGAAACATATGTCCATAGAATTGGCCGTACAGGACGTGCTGGATTAAAAGGGACAGCAATTTCTTTCTGTGCAAATGATGAGCGCGATACATTAAGACATATCAAAAGGATTGTTGGTAATAATGCTATTACCGTAAAAACTCCTGATTCTTTACCTGCTTGGACACCAAGAGATCCCTCTGATTATCCAGAGCCTAAAGTTATTAAGGCAGGTAAACATGAGTTTATTCCTGCTTTTCAAGCTCCTATTAAACCTTTAAGCAAAGCTGGTTCTGCAGTGCAATCAATCCTTAAAGATACATCGCACAGTAAAAAATCAAAAGCCGTACAAGAAGATTCATATGATATCGAGCAATTAATGAATAAGAAAGAAAAAAAATCACTTTCTGTTTCTGAATCAATTGCTCTAAAATTAAAAGCTGAAGGTGTAGATTATAATATTATTATTCGGGCTACCGGAATTAGCAAAGATGTGCTCATTAAATTATAAGCTTTCTTGCATGCTTTTTAAATACAGTGTCCCCAAACAAATAGATATTTTTTTGGGGACTTTTTTTGCTATACTTTTATCCACTATTAACTAAGCTAATTCGTCCAAGCACGGTTATTATTAGCAAAGCCTTAATCACTCTTTTTTTTCTATATGTTTAAAACATTCAACATTTTCATTGTACTCTGTGTAACTACGTTTAGTATCGCATTTTCTCAAGCTGGTAATACTGTAAGAGGGGTGATTATAGACAGTACATCTAAATCTGCAATTCCCGGGGTAAGAGCCCAACTTTTGAAACAATCAGACGAGAGTTTTGTATCAGGAGCGATTAGTGATCGTTCTGGTATCTTTTTACTTAAAAATGTTCCTTCAGGACAATATACTCTTCAACTTCAATCAATTGGTTATGCTAAGTATAGCAAGAACTTAACTATTTCTGGAAATAATGACACTGTAAAAATCGGCACAATTCGATTAGGGACATTGGGTTATTTAACAGATGAAGTTGAGGTAACCGCAATTGCGAATCGAGTAGAGTTAAAGGGTGACACTACGGAATTTAGTGCAAATAGTTTTAAAACAGATAAGAATGCTACAGCTGAAGATTTGGTTAGAAAACTACCTGGAATGGAGGTTGATGCAAGTGGAACTGTAAAATCTCAAGGAGAGCAGGTTAGAAGAGTTCTTGTAGATGGAAAACCATTTTTTGGTACTGATCCAAGTGCTGCTCTCAAAAATTTGCCAGCAGAAGTTATCGATAAAGTACAAAGTTTTGATGCTATGAGCGATCAAGCTGCATTTACCAAGTTTGACGATGGCGATAGAACAAAAACGCTGAATATTGTTATGCGAGCTGATAAGAAGAATGGTCAATTTGGAAAATTATATGCCGGATATGGAAATCAAGATAGATATACGCTTGGTGGCAATGTTAATATGTTTAATGGTGATAGAAGAATTTCTGTGATTGCAATGAGTAATAATATCAATCAACAAAATTTTTCTATTCAAGATATATTAGGTGCAGTTGGTGGTGGGAATAATCCAATGATGCAAAGAATGGGAAGTATGATGCGCGCTTTTGGAGGTAATTCTGGAGGATCTAGAATGGGTGGAATGATGCGTGGAATGGGTGGTGGAGGGGGAGGTAGTAGCGTTGGAGATTTTCTGGTTGGACAAAGTGACGGAATAACCCAGGCTCATGCGATTGGTATTAATTATTCAGATTCTTGGGCAAAAGGTCTTAGTACTTCTGGTAGTTACTTTGTTAATTATAGCGATAATAACTCTAATCAAAACATTAATAGACTCTATTTTTTGGGTGATACAACTACTCAAAATAATGTTCAGAATAATATTAATCAGTCATTAACAGGTAATCATCGCTTTAATTTTAGGATGGATTATACAATTGATTCTATGAATTCTATTACCTTTCAACCACAATTGTCTTTCCAAACAACTGAAAAAAAGTATAGCTCTGCAAATAATACCGTCGATTCTTATAATCTACCAGTAAATAGTTCTAATACTTATACAAACACAGACAATAATGGATATAATGGTAGTATGGATCTATCATATCGTCATAGATTTATGACTGATGGTCGTACAGTATCAGCTACTGTTAAAATTGGAAGTAGTACAAATAATGGTTCAGGTAAAAACGATGCTATCAATCAATTTTATACAACGTTACAACAAGCTTTTACCGATACATTAAAGCAAGATATGCCAACCGAAGGTAATGGCAAAAATGCTAATACTAATATTGTATATACCGAACCTATTCATAAAGATGGAATTCTTCAATTTGGATATTCTTATGCTATAAATGAAAATACCAATGATAAAAAAATCTATGATTTTGATCCTATCACAGAAACCTATTCAATTTTAAATACTCGACTATCTAATAATTCTATAAGTACTTATAGCACTCAAAGACCAGGCATCACCTATAAGTATAATTTTGATCAGTTCACTAATTTGTCTATTGGTATAGATTATCAATCTGCCAAATTAACCGTTGACCAATCCTATCCTACTAGTTTTTCTGATACAAAAACATTCAATGATATTTTACCTTCTATCACCTATTCTATGCGTAATGGCTTTACAAGCAATACTCGCTTTAGTTATAGAGCTTCTACAAATCAACCTTCATTAAATCAATTGCAGAAAGTGATAGATAATTCTGACCCAGTACGTTTAACAGTTGGAAATCCAAATCTTGTTCAAGAATATACTCATCAGATAAGCGGAAATTATGGCACATTTAATATGATGAGCGGTACTGCTTTCTTTACAATGGTTAATGTTGGGATTACAAATAATAAGATTACAAATTCATCTTTTATCGCTCCTGGTGATACTATTTTACCTGGCGGAATTCGTTTAGGTAATGGGTCGCAATTAACCTCTCAGATCAATATCGATGGAGCATGGAATGCTAGTACATTTCTTACATATACATTCCCTATCGAGCCAATTTCTGGAGCAAAGCTTAATACTAGTTTTAATATAGGTGGAATTTTTTCTAGAACCCCTACTTTAATAAATGGTGCCAGAAATGAAGCTGATAATATTGCATTCACCCCTTCATTAGCTTTAGCAAGTAATATTAGTGAGAATCTAGACTTCTCCTTATCGTGGAGAACTGCTTATACGATAGTTCAAAATTCAATCAGAAGCGAATTAAATAATAATTATTCTATTCATAATCTGTATGCTCGCCTGAACTATGTGTTTTGGGGCGGTTTTGTCCTTAATGGTGATTTTACTTATACAATTAATAATGGACTTTCTGGAAATCTAAATACTACTATTCCATTATTAAGTTTAGGTATTGGTAAACGTTTTTGGAATGATGATGCTGAAATTAAAGTATCTGTTTATGATGCATTAAATCAAAATCAAAGTATTTCAAGAAATGTTACAGCAAATTATATTGAAGACACAAAAACAAATGTTTTACAAAGATATTTCCTATTGAATTTCACTTATAATTTACGTGCATTTAATGCAAGCAATGCAAAACCATCTGGTGGTATGCCACCAATGCCTATGCCAGGACATTAATTCTGGAGGGAATTCATGAGCTATAGTCCAACTATTCCTACTACATTTGATATATGCATTTTTGATGATATTTCTCTTCAAGAAATTTCAGCGTATATTGATTGGTCTCCCTTTTTTCTTTCTTGGGAATTAAAAGGAAAATATCCTGCAATTCTACACGATGAGATTTATGGCAAAGAAGCACAGCAATTATTTGATGATGCACAACAATTATTATTACAATTAATTAAATCTAAAAGACTTAAAGCCAATGGTGTATGCAGATTATTTCCTGTAAACTCTGTAAATGATGATGATATAGAAATATATACAGATGACTCAAGAACATCTGTTTTAACAACTTTGCATTTTTTAAGACAACAGCATCAAAAAGCTAGCAATCAGCCAAATATATGTCTGGCTGATTTTATTGCTCCAAAACATTCCAAAATAAATGATTATATGGGTGCTTTTGTTGTATCTGCCGGACATCATTGCGATGAAATCTGCAAAGAATATGAATTAGCGAATGATGATTATTCCTCCATTCTTGTTAAGGCAATTGCCGATAGACTTGCAGAAGCAGCTGCCGAATGGCTTCATGATAAAGTGAGAAAAGATATTTGGGGATATGATAAAAAACAGCTTGATAATCAACAATTAATAGAAGAATTTTATCAAGGTATAAGGCCTGCACCTGGCTATCCTGCATGTCCTGATCATACAGAAAAATCAACATTATTTTCTTTAGTTCAGGCAAGCGAACATACAGGTATTACATTGACAGAAAGTTATGCAATGATGCCCGCAGCTTCTGTAAGTGGTTGGTATTTTGCGCATCCCGCAGCAAAATATTTTACAATTGGTAAAATATCTAAAGAACAAGTGATAAGTTATGCTCAAAGAAAAAATATGAGCGTAGAAGAATGTGAAAAATGGCTTGGACCAGTTCTTGCTTATTCATAATTCATATTTTTGAATATTCTGTTTGACTTTTATTTCTTTACTTACGATGGCTTATCATTATGACACATAAATTTTTTATGTGGATTGTCTTTTTGATATTAATCATTCCATGTACCTCTTCGTATTCGCAACAAACTGCAATAAGTATATCAGGTATTATCAGTGATTCTTTATCAGGAGAAACACTTATTGGCGCAACTATAACAATTAGTAAAGAAAATAATCCAAAAATAATCAGTGGAACTTACTCTAATAAATTTGGTTATTTTTCTATTCCATCCGTGAAATCTGGCTCTTATATCCTTTCATGTTCTTCAATCGGATACAGCACTAAAACAATACCAATAGAAATTAAAAAAGATAATATCAGAATAGATATACTTTTAATAAATAGAATAAGCAAAACCAAAGAAATAACCGTTACTGCACAAAAAGAACAAGCCTCAATTCAATCATTAAACACAGTTGAATTGTCTAAAGATTTTCTTAAACAAATGCCTTCTATTGGAGGAGAAACAGATGTTTTTAGAGTATTACAATTAATGCCAGGAATTAAAAGTGCAAGCGAATTATCAAGCGGTTTATATGTAAGAGGTGGCTCTCCCGATCAGAATTTAATATTATTAGATGGTGTTATAGTCTATAATCCATCTCATTTAGGTGGATTTTTATCAACTTTTAATAGCGATGCATTAAAAGATATTAGAATGATAAAAGGTGGATTTCCGGCTGAGTATGGTGGTCGTTTATCAAGCGTTTTAGACCTTACCATGAGAGAGGGCACCAAAGAACATATTTCTGGAAGTGCAGGCATATCTATGATATCATCACGATTAACTGTAGAAGGTCCAATAAATGATGAATCTACATTCATGATATCTGGTCGTAGAATGTATTTCGATGTATTAACTGCACTGATATCTAAGGAGTTAAGTGATAATACACCTCAATATTATTTCTATGATGTTAATGCAAAAATTAATTATAAACTAGGACTGAATGATAGATTATATGTCAGTGGATATTTCGGACGTGATGTTTTATCAGAACCTAAACTTGCATCAAATGAAGGAACAACTTTTGGTTTAGATTGGGGTAATTCTACATTAAACACCAGATGGATGCATATATTTTCTCCTACTTTGTTCACCAATTTTAGTGCCATTTACACTGATTATAATTTTAGTTCACACTTTGGACAAAGATCAGGAACTGATACGAATTCTACAGAATTTAATTTCTCAAGTCTTTCTAAAATTCGAGATTATATGTATCGTGGAGAAGCCCAGTATTTTGCTAATGATAATCATACAATTAAATGTGGTATTGAAGCTATTCATCATAAATTCACAGCTAATGCAACAGATTCGATTGATACAAGCCAAGGTGATCTGTTATTAAGAGCAAATACTCAACAAGCCTTAGAAATAGCATTGTATTCTCAAGATGAATGGAAAATACAAGACAATTGGATGATGAATGCTGGCGGTAGATTATATTATTTTCAAAATGGTAATTATCTTCAATTTGAACCGAGAATAAGTACACAATACTTTTTGGCTGATAATCTTCATATACATGCTTCTTATGCAAGGGCCCATCAATTTTTACATCTAATTGTCCGCAATGATATTTCATTACCTACTGATTTATGGTTTCCTTCTACAGAAAACATCAAACCGTCGATGTCTGATCAAGTTACTTCTGGAATCGAATATAGAACCGAAGATAAAACATGGAAATTTACCCTTGATGGATACTATAAAGAAATGTCTAATCTGTATGAATATAAAGATACTGCATCATTTACTTTAGGTTTACCATTAGAACAACAATTTACATCTGGAAATGGCACTTCATATGGCATGGAAGTTTTCATAAATAAACAAATTGGTTCATTCACAGGATGGATTGGATATACATTATCTTGGACAAATAGAACATTTGCAGAATTAAATAGAGGTAGAACATTTTTTCCTCGTTATGACCGCAGACATGATATTTCTGTTGCTTTAAGTTGGAAATTAGGCTCATCTTGGGAGCTTGGAGCTACATGGGTATATGGCACTGGACAAGCATACACAATGCCCACAAGCAAATATGTCATTCCAGACTTCTCAGGAAATAATGGTATTAGAGTAGCATATGATTTCAGTGAAAGAAATGGTTATAGATTACCACCTTTTCACAAATTAGATCTAAACTTTATTCATTTGTTCTCATGGTTTGGCTTACCTATGCAGTTTTCAATCAATATTTATAATGCATATAATCGCTTAAATCCTTTTGCACAATATATAGCTGATGAATATGATACTAATACTAAAACAAACAAAACAGTTGTAAAGCAAATAACTCTTTTCCCATTTATTCCAACATTTGGATTAAGTGCAAATTTTTAATTGAGTTAAACATGAAATTTTCAATTCTTTTTATATCTATATATACCTTTTTCTTTTTTGTTCTAAGTGGATGCGAACAAACCGTAGCTGTTGGGGAATTACCATTTGAAGAAAAGATTATGGTACAAGGAATTCTTAAAGCAGATTCAATAATTGAAATTGTATGTTCTAAATCTGTTCCTGTATTGGATACTCAAAACCTTTATACAATAGATTCAGTTAATAATAGAATCACTACTCTTCAAGGAACTATATCAATAGATGGAATTTCTTATCCATTAATTCATATGAATAATGGCAGATATAGAATATTTGATGCTCAACAACAATCAATTAAAGGGAAAATTGGATCTATTTATTTGTTGAATGCATCATGGAATGACAAAATTATTTATGCCCAGACTCAGATTCCAATTGCTAAGAAGCCTACTATTTTAGGCATTAATATCGATACAACTCGTTCATCTGTATATGGTAATCAAGATTATATCAAAGTATTTATTTCATTATCTTATCAGCCTGAAAATCAAGAAGCAATTGTCCATACAATTAATACAATTTCTGCCTTTGATAATTCTTTTTATAATGAAATTGATACCGTGAATTATAAAGAATTTACTTATCCTCAATATTTTCCACCCTATTATTTTACTAAAAAAGAAATTCCCCATATTTCTTCTTTTTATATATGGTTATATGCACCGTCTAGCATCTCAATAGCAGAAGCATTATCATTGTATTCTGAATCTAAAATCATAACTAAACATTATGATAAAGCAATGAAAGAATATATCGATACTCAGTATTATGGCGATAATCTGGGCGGAATTTTTGGAGGCGGAGGCACAGGAATACATTGGAATATCAAAGGACAAGGTTTAGGCTTATTCATTGGATATTCTGACAATATTCTTCCATTGCCTCTGCAATAAGTTAAGGGCGATATCTTATTCTATGAGATCTTGTTTGAGATACATTCATATCTGGTTCTAATACCACCAATGTTTCAATGGATGGCGTCCCAGGATACATATCTAAAGCTTGCACTGTAGTAGGAATATATCCTGCTCTTTTCCATTCTGCCATCGCTTTCACGATTTGATCGATTGCACAGAATATATGAATCACTTTCACTGGCTTTCTTAATGCAATTTCTGCTATAACTCCCTCTGCTGTCCCCTGCTTAGGAGGATCTATAATTATATATTCAGGCTTCCCTATTTGAGGTAATAATTGTTTTATCGAATCTTTAGTAATATATGTTTCTTTAAAATTCATAGCCCCTATTGTATGGCCTGCTTTTTGTCTTCTTTGTACTAAACTTTTAGCAGATTCTATTCCAGATGCAGATGAATCTAATCCAATACTATCAGAAAATACAGAACTCAATGTATGAGAGAAAAGTCCATATCCACAATATAAATCCAGCAAACGAGCATCAGAAGGTATATCAGACAAAAGTTGTTGCATTCGCTTCACAACAATCCTAAGCATTGGAATATTAACGTGAGATAGAATAAAAGGACTTATCTGAAATTTGATCTCATCTATTTCTACTTTCAGCATTTCAAAACCAAATAGCTTTTTAAGCTTCATTTGTCCTGGTGCTAAATCTTTATGATCCAAAAAATACTCAGATCGATTTGGATCATGATACATCCAGGCAGATACAATATTAAAATCAGATTTCTGAAGCATATCTGCGATTAGTTTCAATTTTCTAACAATCTCACCATTGATTTCAAAAACATTAAATATGATAGCTTTTTCACCAGTATCCCTGATAATGATAAAATTAAGTGCCTCGCTTAATTCTTTGTAGGGATTTGTTACTAGTTTTTCTGCAATTGCCATATAAATATCATAATGCATTTCTGGTTCAATGGACGATTGTGCAACTATAGCCATCCCACGTTTAGGAAATTCTAGATGTTTTTGTTCACCAAAACCAAGGACGATTGAATGTCCACTAAAAAATACTTTTCTACGGGAATGTGCACGATAATTTCTTGGCTGCGGAGCTGGTATCAAAGGCAATATTTCCCCGTCTAAGTGCTTATCTGTCCAATACTTACTAAATTCTTTTAACTTTACCATTTGTTCGGTAAAATATGGATAATGCGCTAATGGTTCAAGGCCTTCATGGCTACCTTCAGTGGCATTCCTTTCAGGTAAACTCATCAAAATACTTCGTGAGAATTTAGCTTCTTCACTATTAAAGCGGGTAGTATCTATTGGTTTCTTTTGAAAAAACGGTTTAAAACCAGAATCTTGATTATTCTGTGCGTCTGGATACCTATAGTCATCATCATCTCTTTTGATTTTGACTGGTTTTTTCTTTTTATCCTTTAAGGCTTGATAAAATGGGACAGTATCACTTGGCTTTCTTGGATTATTTCTTCCACCTAAGGTTCTTGGTTTTCTGCTTTTCATGTATAAGAAGTATTGTTAACGATGCATTCTTTTGCAAACTTAAGTATTTAACACGCTAATCTGCGTTTTTGACACAAGAAGAACTTTTTGATCTTGTTTTATGTATTATTTCTGTGATTATTATCTATGCTCATATCTAAAAACATAGAGGAAAATCATATTTTGCACTTGGATATTAATATCAAGCATCTCTTGTATTCCACTCTTTCTAAAAAGTTGTAAACTTTGTATGGCTAAAAATAAAACAGTAGAAACCGAACTAGATGTTAATCAATTCATACATTCTCATGCTGATAATGATCAAAGGAAGCAAGATTGTTTGCTTTTAATTGAATTAATGAGTTCATACACTGGATCCAAGCCCAAAATGTGGGGAGCTTCTCTAATTGGATTTGGTTCTTATCACTATACATATGCCAGCGGACATACTGGCGATTGGTTTTTACTTGGTTTTTCACCACGAAAATCTGCTATATCTTTATATGTGTATTCTCAAACAGATCAGAATGCTGTTTTATTAGAACAACTAGGAAAACATACTGCAGGAAAAGGTTGTATATATATCAAAAAAGTATCAGATATCAATATTGATATTTTAGAAAATATCTGTCGCAATACAATTGCATTCCTAAAAGAAACATACTCTTAATTCATATTATTATTTATGATTACATTTTTGAAAAGTCTTCTACTACTTTAATTATTTCTTTCTTATGAATCTTTTATTTATTTCATTATTTATTATTTCTTTCTTATTTGTAGATATTCCAGCTATGGCAGGTATTTCACCTAAAGCTCTACAAAAAATTAAAGCAGATATTGAAAAGCAAATTCCAGCACTGAAGGAAAGTCTTATAAAAGAAGGATTGAACAAAGATCATATAGATTTTTCTTTAGATACATTTAGAATTGAACATATTACTGATAAACGCCTAGAGCTTGATAATTCTCCTAATGCCGTAAAAGCTACATTAAATGATATGATTTTTGATTATGATAAATTGATGAATAAATATTTTAATAAGCTTTTAAAACTACTGAGTGAAGATGATAAAATTAGTCTTACTTCTGCTCAAAAAGCTTGGATTGCTTATAGAGATAGCGAAGAACAATTAATCAATACATTATCTAAGCAACAATATTCTGGTGGTGGGGCTGAACAATCAATAATTTCAATAAGTTTATATGCCGATTTAATTGAAAATCGTGCAATCACAATATTTGATTATTATAATGATATTGTTCAAGAAGAATAATTGTAGTTTATATATTATTATAACATTATTGACATTTATAATGTATAACAGTATATGTACTGTTACATTAAATAATTAGGAGCATCTTCACTAGAATTTGCTCCTTTCTTATTACTATATATTCGATTACTGATATTCATTCAAACAATCATTTCTACATAAGATTTTCGTTACTAACATATTTAGATTTAGTATCTTTTTTATCATAACCTAGCATTCTCTTTCAATGTCAAAAACTAATAGTACATATGATATTTTTGTTATTCATGCTTTGAAGGGATATGAATTTCATGCCGAAAGAATTAATAAATTATTTAGTCAATATCAACTTGATTTTACTTTTATTACTGATGGTGATCCATCGTTAACAAATAAAGATATTATCAATTCATATTTTGTTCCTGATATTGATAAGGTTATATCGATAGGCGTTCTTTCATGCACATTAAATCATATATATGCCTATAAGAACATCATTGAGAGAGGTTTAGATTATGCTATTATCTTTGAAAATGATCCTTTTTTTCTTGGGGATTTTTCAAAAAATATCGCAATAATTGAACAAGAATTACAGCATATTCCTAGCGGATATATTATCTCTTTAGAAAATAGCACTTTGCGTTTTCCTTCATATTTCCAAACGCAGAACAATCAAATTCTTTATAAAGCAAAATCAGGAAGAATGGCTGGTGCTTATCTTATTGATTATGTAGGTGCAAAAAATATCATTGAGCATTTGGAATCACATAAATGTAATAATGTTATAGACTTATGGCACAATACATTAATTGAACACAATATAATTACCATGTATTGGGCTCATCCTCCTTTTGTAGAACAGGGCTCCCATAATGGTCTTATGCATTCTACAATTTCAAGCAAACCGAGGTCTATATTCAGACGTATTTCATGGTTAGCTCAAAAATTGTATAAATATTATTTCAGACGTCTGTTTGCTGAAGATGATATCATGTAAATAGATGTACTTTTTATTAGAATATGAATTCCTCATTCACTTTAGATTTACTGTGAGTTAATATGTTTTCACCGCGACTTTATTCAATCATAGCATCCTTACTCTTTATTTTCATAAGTATATGTCATGCAGATACTTATTGGAATGGATCGACATATTTTACTGAAATCAAAGGTGGTAATTCACAAAACTATCTTCAAAAAGCAACATATGCGATGTTCATTCCTAATAATTCAGATATTATTAAAGGAATTCTAATTCATCAGCATGGTTGTGGAGCCGAAGGTTCGGGAGAACCAATTGTCACTGATGCTCAATATCAAGCTTTAGCAAATTCTTGGCATTTAGCTATTATAGCCCCAGATTTATATCCTAATCAAGGAAAAAATTGCTATGATTGGGTACAACCACAAGATGGCTCTGCCCAATCACTATTAGCTGGTATAGATTCTTTAGCTGCTCAAAGTGGTCATCCAGAATTAAAATCTGCTCCTTGGCTATTATGGGGACATTCCGGTGGTGGACATTGGGCTCTATCTATGACAAATCTTTTTCCAGAAAAAGTAATTGCTACTTTTGTGTATTCTCCTGCACTTAATATACCGATTGAATATTCCGAAAGAGCTGCAAAAGTTCCTGTTATGATTCGTCATGCTGGTGCTTTTGATTATAATGGCCCTGGTGGTGATTGTTGGAATACTGCTCTAAATACTTTTTCTAAAATCCGCAAGATGAATGGCAATATTAGTATTGCATATACACCTAATCAAAATCATAATTATAGCTTTGTTCGTTATATGGCTATCCCCTTTTTTGAATCTATTCTTTCTTTGCGATTACCAGAAAGTGGCACTATTCTTAAAAATATTGATGCAAAAACAGGTTTTTTGGTTGATACAAGCACTTCTGGCAAACCAAATATCTTTAAAGCATCATTATTTACTGGCAATGCGCTTGCCAAATCATGGCTTCCAGACACACTATGCGCCGTAAAATTCCAAGAATTTATCTTCAGTGGAACAATTAAAGATATTACCCCACCATCTGCTCCAATCAAAGTTCAGGCCCAAACTAATGGTCTTTCTACAATTAATCTTAATTGGAAAGCACATGCAGATCGTGAATCTGGAATTAAACATTTTAATATATATCTGAATGATATAAAAGTAGCTACATATCCCGAGCAATCATATTATCAATATTTTGATACTAATTCAGATAAGCCTATTCCGACAGAACAACCGGCTATGAATTATACGATCTATAATGCTAATCTAAAGAATACTAATACCGTTGCAATTTCTACTGTAAATCATGCTGATTTAGAATCTGCTAAAACTTCTATTTCTGTGATAACTGTTCAATCTGATGATCACAAAAGTTTTTATGTGTCTTCTGCGGGGAATGATGCTAATTCTGGGACAAAAGATGCTCCATTTTTAACCATTAATAAAGCAAAGAAAGAAATTCGCAAGATTAATAAATCAATAGATAAAGATATTGTTGTTTTTATCATGAATGGTATTTATATAATTGATTCTACATTGATATTTGATTATGATGATTCAGGATTTAATGGACACACTATTCGCTATCAAGCATTTGATTGTCAAAAACCAATTATTAGTGGTGGAAAGCGCATTAAAAATTGGGTTTTACATGATGCTTCAAAAAATATTTACAAGGCTTTTATTGATTCATCATTTGATACAAGACAATTATATATTAATGGACGAAGGGCAATTAGGGCTAGATCAATAGATGCAGAAGGTTGGAAAGAGACAAGTAATGGATATAGTAGTCCAATTAATATTTCTGGCTGGTCTAATATTTCTAATATCGAAATTGTTGCAAGAAATGAATGGAAACATCACCGAGGATTAATTGACTCTGTTAATGGTAATTCAATTACAATGTCGCAGCCTTATTGGACAAATGTCCATAAACAATTTGACGCCCCACCTGTATGGATAGAAAATGCATATGAATTACTTGATGCTGAAGATGAATGGTATCTTGATAAAAAAACTGGTATAATCTATGTAAAATGTAGTGCAAATGAAGATATTCAGCAAGCAGAAATTATTGCTCCGAAGCTTGAATTATTAATGAGATGTTCTGGCTTACAGAATACAGAATTTAATGGAATTACTTTTTCACATGCAACGTGGTTACAGCCAAATTCTAAATTTGGTTATCCCGTTGTGCAGGCAGATGTCAGATTTGACAATACTACATGGCTACAAAATCCAGGTAATATTATCTTAGAATATTGTAGGAATGTGAACTTTTTACATTCCACTTTTGAACATTTGGGCAGTACAGCATTACAATTATATTTTGGATGTAAGAATAATACAATATTCAATAATACATTTAAGGATATTTCTGGAAGTGCAATTGCAATTGGAAGCATAATGTCTTTTAGTTTATCAGAAAACGATATGGTAAAAGATAATACAGTAGAAAATAATTTGATTAGAGATATTGGTATTGAATATGAAAGTAGTGTGGGTGTATTTACTCCTATTAGCGAGAATACAATCATCAATTCAAATACATTAATTCAATTACCATATACAGGAATTTCTGTAGGCTGGGGTTGGAACAATCAATTAATTCCGGGAAGAAATATACAGGTAAAGAATAATCGCATAGATTCTATCATGACAAAGCTTAAAGATGGAGGTGGCATTTATACTATTGGTTCTTTGCCTGGAGCAGATATTTCATATAACTATATAAGCAATGTTTTAAATGGCTTTGGTGCTTTATATCCCGATTTAGGTTCAAGCAATATGAGATGGCATCATAATGTAATCAAGAATGCTAAATGCTGGCTTAGTTTGTGGTCAGATCAATGTTTAAAAGACACCGTTGAAAATAATTATTCCGATACTCAAGTAAGTGCCATAAATGGAACAAATTGTATCATAAGAAATAATGAGTTTATTGTGAATAATAAGTGGAATCAAGAAGCGCTTGATATTATGTCTAATGCCGGACAAAAAAACAATATTTCTTCTCAATTACCCATCATTATATCTACATTTACAGACACGATAATTGAACAAGGAAAAAGTATAACATATACTGTGGATATTTCGAATGCAGCTGGATTTTCTATCCAATACAAATGGTATAAAAATGGCAATGTACTCAATACATACAATGATTCTGTATTAGTTATACAAGCTATTGACACAAACATCAATGGTATATATAGATGTGATATTATTTCAGATTGTGGCATAGTACAATCAAAGAGTTTTTCAGTAAAATTGAAAGAAATCCCATCTTCTATAATGAATGCACAAAATATTCATGAAGTGATATATCCTAATCCTGCGACTAGTATAATGAGAATATCCCAACATAGTATTGGATTAAATTTTGATAAAAATCAAGTTATTGATATATATGATAGTTATGGAAGAATATATCATTTAAAACCAAGAAATGACAATTCATGTGAATATAGAGAGTTTGAAATTTCTTCGATGCCGAATGGAGTATATTTCATACCGATTTACAATAGCAGTAGGAAAGAAACACTATCTTTTATTATCATGAAATAGAAAACAGTAATTGACCAATAATTATCGTAGATTGAGAACAAATTTCATTTGTGGAGTCCAGAACCCACACTAAAAAACGGGTCATTGTAAACAATGCACTATTTGTACAGTTATAAAAGGAAAAGTCATGGAACATATGATTAAGGTAGCACAATTAATAGTTGGAATCTCTGTATTATTCGTATGGATATTTAGATTTGAGAATATCATCAAAGAGTTTAAGCAATTTGGTTTAAGTGATTTAATGAGAAGTTTTGTAGGTGCATCTAAAATAGCCTTAGCCACATTATTGATTGCTGGTGTTTGGTATCCATCTTTTGTACTAATTCCATCTATATTCATGGGAATATTTATGATTTCTGCTCAGTATTTTCATTTCAGAGCACATAATCCATTTATAAGAAGAGTACCTTCGCTGATTTTCTTGATTTTATGCGCTTTTATAGCATACACAAAGATTAATTAATACATAATGATTGTTACTATAGTATGTACATTATTTTCTAGTATATCGTTCTTTATATATGTTGCGATGTATTTTATCTCAGATAACTTACATAATGATTTTAAACGATTTGAATTAGAGCAATTTGCTTTTTTGGTTATACTTTTAGAGTTTTTAGGTGCAGCAGGCTTATTGATTGGGTTAAAATATAATCCACTTTTAACGATTTCATCTTTTGGTCTAGCTTTACTTATGCTATGCGGATTACTTGTTAGAATAAAATGTGGCGATAGCATGTGGATATCATTACCTGCATTATTTTATATGCTTTTGAATGGCTATATATGCTATCTATCAAGAGAATAGTAGATTATCAGCTTTATACAATGAAAAAGTTATTATAGATACAAAGAAATATTGGGAAGAGAATAATTGGAGATACTATAATGAGAAAATCAATTGTTTTTACTGGAAGATTTGGTGATTACTTTATAAAGTCTTTGGGGCTATTATTTTTATCAATTATCACATTTGGTTTAGCATTTCCATACTGGATATATTGGTCTACAGAGTATTTTTTCAACAATTTAGAATATAATGGCAGTAAAATACACTTTACAGGTACCTTTGGTGAATATTTCATTATGTCATTAGGATTATTTGTATTGTCTGTTATAACTTGTGGCATAGCATTTCCATATTGGATGTATTGGTCTTTTCAATATTTTTTTTCAAGAATGGAAATCGAGGAATTTATTTCTTAGTGATTGAAGATAAGTGGGAGTGGGGAAAAAAGTGGCAATACAACACAGATACACATCTATGTTAGCATTAAGAATATTCGACACACAAAAACATCCTTTTGATGAATAATAAAAAACATATATTAACAAAAAGTGATTTTATTTCGTATAACTAACGCATATACAGTAGGCGTAGAAAGTATCGAGTATATGGTAGTTATGTGATAGTTTAAAACAACATAGGGTTTAAAGTCAGGCTGACCACTTAAAGTGAAAAACAAAAAGGTTGAGACGAGAAAACAACTCTAAAAACAGGGAGCTATCCGAAAATCCAAAAGAGTAGGAACAATTATTTAGTTTTGATTTATGATAAAATATATTTTTTTAACATTTTTTTGTTTTACATCTGTTCTTGCATTTTCTCAACAAAAGTCATATCGATGTTTTGAATGTGATAATAATGTTAACCTAAAGATTTCTGTAGAATATGTAGATGAAACTCCTGTTTCCCTAAAATACAAAGGGCAAAATTCATCAATTTTATTAAAGAAGATAAAAGGTAGCCTAAAATTTCAAAAAAAAGGATACAGTAGTTTTACCGAGTCATATATTGAGATACTAAATGGTCAGCCCAATGGCAAATACAACTTTACTCACTCTGGAAATTGGGACTACATCCAATACATAAGAAAAGATGGTAAAAAGTTCGATTTTACTATCAATTTAGATGATTCTATAGATCCCAATGGTAATGGATATCGCTTAACACCTTGTTATTAAAATATCCAACACATAACAGCACATTCAAGAAATTGCCGATTCAGTGTTCCGCATCAACTTTTGTGGTAAAAATCGTCAACTTCTTATAGCTGCAAAATGTTATATGAAATACCATTTCGCGGCTACATTGGTCGGCAATTACTGGAAAATCTCATTCATTTTTCTTTTTAAATCTTAGATGTTTAGCTTGACAGATTTCCAATATTAAGTCAGAAAAGAAATTCAAATTATTTTGCCAATGAAGATCAATCTCTTCATACCGAATTTTTTTTTGTATGCATTAAATCTTGAATGACAAAAACGATTAGGGGTATAATTTCTCTTCATCACTATAACTGAAAAGTCACATCATGTATTGGATTTTTTTTACACATGCCTATATAAATACGCATAAAAAAGGGTGATGCGCTTTTAGGTAAACGTAGAGACTACTTAAAGAAAGTAGCAGCTGGGTAACACAGTAAATCAACTTAAACAATAAAGAACAACTTTGAAGAAGTTGAAGAAGAAATTGAATATTAACTTATAAGGGTAAAGGATGTACTATAAGCCAACATACAATCCGCAAATTCATCACAGGCGTTCAATTCGTCTGAAGGGCCATGATTATTCACAGGCGGGATTGTATTTCATCACCATTTGTTGCGAGAATAGGAAATATAGGTTTGGAAAAATTAAAAATGAGAAAATGATTTTAAATGAATATGGAACGATAGCATACAATGAATGGATAAAATTAACAGAACGGTTTTCAAATTTTGAATTAGATGTTTTTCAGATAATGCCCAATCATATGCACGCGATCATCGCATTGAATACCGTAGGGGCGGGGTTCAACCCCGTCCATAATAAACCCCAAAACAACATCGTAGGGGCGGGGTTCAACCCCGTCCATAATAAACCCCAAAACAACATCGTAGGGGCGGGGTGCATCCCCGTCCATAATAATGTCGAAAACAACACCGTAGGAGCGGGGTTCAACCCCGTCCAAAATAATCCCCAAAACAACACCGTAGGAGCGGGGTTCAACCCCGTCCAAAATAATCCCCAAAACAACATCGTAGGGGCGGGGTTCAACCCCGTCCAAAATAATCCCCAAAACAACATCGTAGGGGCGGGGTTCAACCCCGTCCATAATAATCCCCAAAACAACACCGTAGGGGCGGGGTTCAACCCCGTCCATAATAATCCCCAAAACAACATCGTAGGGGCGGGGTTCAACCCCGTCCATAATAATGTCGAAAACAACACCGTAGGGGCGGGGTTCAACCCCGTCCATAATAACGTCGAAAAACATCATAAAATATACGGTCAATCGTCAAATGGGCAACCCCATGGATTGCCAATACATTTAACCGATAATGATAATTGGGCGACCGCAAGAGTCGCCCCTACGATTGGCGACATTATTGGGGCATACAAATCGTTGGTGGCAAACGAATGTTTGAAAATTTGGAAAACAAAATGGGTAGGGGCGAACCCAGCCCCAATAATGGGAAAATTATGGCAAACAAATTATTACGAACATATAATTCGAAACCAACAATCTTATCACAATATTTCAGAATATATCGTAAACAATCCAGCAAAATGGCAGAAAGATAAATTTTACAAATAATGGCATTTTACTAACAATAAACTTGATAGTTAGAGAAGGAAATGGATTGATTTAGCATTTTCAAACTACAATATGAATTGATTTTTAGTAATTATGTGTATGCATTTTTTTAAATTGTAATAGGAATTAGAAGTGCTATTATGAAATAATAACATTCATATTCATTATATCTAATCTTCTACACTCCACTATTCACAATATTTATCCTTCCAGTGGAAGTTGAATAGATTTTTTTTCACATGTATAACAATAGTTTAATGATAAAATACCTATATAAAATTATTGCTTTAATCCTCTTTTCATTACAAACTTATGCGCAAACAGATAGCCTAAAAACACATGTAACTCAGGAAATTACCCAACCTAAAAAATGGTTTGAAAATTTATCCATTCGGGGGTATACGCAAATAAGATATAATAGACTATTTGAAACAAATGAAAATTTAGGTTGTGAACAATGTGATAAGTCTTGGGGAAAAGATGGAGGTTTCTTTATGAGGCGTATGCGGGTTATCATTTTTGGACAAATTAGTAAAAATGTATATGTATATATCCAACCTGATTTTGCTAGTAGTCCCTCTACAGATAGACTTCATTTTGCCCAATTAAGAGATGCCTATTTTGATGTTGGAGTAGATCAAGACAATGAATATAGATTTAGAATTGGACAAAGCAAGGTTCCATATGGTTTTGAAAATATGCAGTCAAGTCAAAATAGAATACCTCTCGACAGAAATGATGCATTAAATAGTGCAGTTTCAAATGAACGTGATATAGGTGTGTTCTTTTATTGGGCACCCAAAGAAATAAGAAAACTATATTCAAGTTTAGTAAATGATGGTTTGAAAGGAAGTGGTGACTATGGTGTTTTTGCATTTGGTGCATATAATGGTCAAACAGCCAATAATCCAGAATTAAATAATGAACCTCATATTGTAAGTCGTTTAACTTATCCATTTGAATATTATGATCAAATCGTAGAACTTGGTGTTCAAGCTTATACTGGTAAATGGGTTATGCCAAAAGCAAATGTAAGCACTGGAGTAAAAACTAGTTCAGACTTAAACTACCTTGATGAGAGGGTTGCGGGAACTTTTGTTTTATATCCTAAACCATTTGGTATTCAAGCTGAATATACTTTTGGGAAAGGACCTGAATTTAATAATGCAACTAAATCTATTGATGTAATGCCTCTTAATGGAGGATATGTAACATTAAGTTACTTAATAAAACTAAATCAACAAATTTTCATTCCATTTATTAGATATCAATACTATGATGGAGGTAAAAAACATGAAAAAGATGCAAGAAGTTATAATGTTACTGAATTTGAGATTGGTAGCGAATGGCAAGTAAATAAAAATTTTGAATTAGTTGTCAATTACACTTTCTCCAATAGAAGATATGAGGATTTTCTAAAAAATGATAATTACCAATCTGGTAGTTTGTTAAGAATGCAAGCTCAAGTAAACTTTTAATATAAAACTTGAACTGAACATTTGACGAAAATTCAATTTAATTCTTCACATTTAATTTGTGCTTTATACACATTAAGAAAGAACATCATTTTTGCTAAGACTTAAAGCTAATCACTTTGATATAATACAATTAAACTACATCTTATATTAGAAAGTTAATAAATACAGATGTCTTCTTTATTCAAAAGTCAAGTTGGTTACTTAAGTATATAAATCACATTATTTTTTATTCAAAAATATAAGTACTACAATGGGTCTATTTTCAGCATTACTTGGCAATGCAGGTGCAGTAAGTCAAGATGAGTTACATAAGCAATATAGTCAACTATTATGCGAGGGCGAAGAAATTGAGTTGGGATTCAAAATAATTAGAGATATGTTCATCTTTACTAATAAGCGATTGATATTAGTGGATAAGCAAGGAATTACAGGTAGTAAGACAGAATATAAATCTGTTTCATATAAAAGTATTACTCGTTTTAGCATAGAAACTGCAGGTACTTTTGACTTAGATGCTGAACTTAAAATTTGGGTTTCTAGCGAAATTGAACCAAGCATTAGTAAGCAGTTTAATAAATCAGTAAATGTTTATGATGTTCAAAAAGTACTGGCTCACCACGTTTTATAATAAACATATTCTAGATATCAGGAATAATGCTAAGAATGCTTTCGAAAAGCTAATAGATTAGGGTAGTAAATATAAATGAATACTGAATACATTGTCAAAGCCTTTCATACATATACAGTTTTTTATGCAATTATACTTTCTCTTAACTTTCTAGGGTGTAATAATGAAGCTGCTCATACAATGTCACAAGAAAATCATCCAAAGTACATAGATACTGTACAACAAATGTCTACTGTAAAAGAAGAATCTAAACAAAAGTATAGTAATGATATAGTTATGTGCTCTGAAAAAGAGATACCAAATCCTGATGCGGAAGATCCAATCATAAAGAAAACTTGTCTGTATAAACACTATAAAACAATTTCAATTGGAGCTCTTGATAATAAAGGACGATATACATATGAATATTCATTGTATAAAAAACAGTCAAATGGTACATATATAAAAGTAAAGAATGAGTCTATGTTTAATGGAAAAAAAATAGATTTACTATCTCTCATTAATGCTAAAATCAAAAAAAATATGAACAATATGCACAAGACCCAGCATCCAGCGATTGTTTTGGTCAAATGTCTTTAGTACCATTTACTTTTGAACAATTAGGTATCGATTTTGACAATAATACGATCAATTTTTATGTAACTTTTGGTTTAAGTGGGGCTTGCATGAGTGTAGATGGAGCAAGTATATCATTCAGTTTACATGATATTAAACAATATCTGAGCCCATAATGTTGACTTATGTATCTCATTTATTTGCATTTATAAAAGACGCCCTTCCCTTTTAAGATATAATTCTGCTTTTTTCCATTCTGGATAACAATGCTCTATTTCTTGCCAGAATTCTGGCCCATGATGAAAATGCTTGGTATGTACTAATTCATGTATAATGAGATAATGAAGTGCATATTCAGGTGCACGCATAATCTTTGTATTAAAATTCAAATTCCCTTTAGATGAACAACTTCCCCATTTCGATTTCTGTGATTTAATAGTAATATTTCCATAAATAAAATTATATCGTTCTGCATATTTTTTCACTATTGGTGGTATAATATCCTGAGCCTGTTCTTTATACCATTGTTTTTTTTGTTCAGGACTTTCCAGATTAATCGTCGACATAATAATCTTGTCTTCTGTATCTACAATCCCCTTAAATCCTGCAGATATATTAAAATGTACTTGATATAATTCACCCATAAATAAAAGTGTGTCAGGTTTTTCTTCGATATGAAGAGCTCTTAATTCTTCTACTTTAGACTGTTGCTTTTCTATCCATGATTGATGATGTCCAATAAATGCAACAATATCCTTATTTGAAGCCCTTAAAGGCACAGTGCACAGAATTTTATTATCCTTTATCGATACTCGTAAAGTAAAACGCTTTACTTTTTTCTTAATAATTTCTATGTATTGGTTATTATCCATGACTATGTATCTATCAAAAAAAAGCCCCATTTTCATATGAAAACAGGGCTTGAAAGAATTGCGTTGGTATTACTTAATAATTGTCATAGACTTAGTAATAGACATATCAGATGTCTGCAATGTATAATAATATACACCTGCTGGCATAGTATTCATCTGCACTGGATATTCATGCATACCAGCTTCCATCATACCAGGCTCTATATTCATTATTGAAGAACCTAATATATCACGAATCTGAACTGTTACTTTGCTTGCTGATGGAAGATAATATTGAATTGTAACATTTCCATCGCTTGGATTTGGCTTACTCCAAAGCATCCATGCATGCTCATTATCTTCTAATGATGCTGGGCCAATAACAGTATGTACTGCAGTATTAGAAGTATCAGCATTACACATTCCCTTTACGATGCAATAATAAGAACCATTTTGAGCTCTTTTTGCATCAGGAACTATATATGCAGGATTAATTGCACCAGAAATTGGATTACCATCTTTATACCATTGATATGTTAATCCGGTACCACGTGCAGTAATTTCTAATTTCATGGTATCGCCAAACTTGCTATCAGATATTGTTGATAAATCTTTAATGATTGTATCATTTTGCATTCCTACAAAATTCACAATTGTAGATGAGTCAACACCACAAGCAGAAGTTATGATACATTTATAATCCAAATCATAGGATACTTGTGTTATATCTTCTAATTTTTTGATATTAAGATTTAAAATGATTTCTGATGTATCAGCACCTAATGAAAGTATAGATGAAGAAGTATCTGCACCGACAGGCCTTGGATTTCCACGAACATATACCCATTTATAACTTACATTATTACCTTTTATTATTGCATTTGCTTTTGCTGATGTTCCGATACAAGCTGTTATGCTTGGAACTGGTTGCTGAATAATAGCAGGTGGAGTATTTAATGTTAATCGTGCGGCTGAAGATGTAGAAGAAACAGATCCTATAACATTACCAATAGTAGTTGCTTTTACTGTATACTCTGCGATATCATTAATATCTGCATTTGTAATTGTTAATGTAGAAGTTGCTGATCCTGAAATATTACCTTGATCTGTAATTGCTATTCCATTTTTAAACCATTGATATGCAATATCAACGCCATTAGGAGTTGTTTTAGCATTTGCAGCTAAAATTGCATCTGAACCTTTACAGATTTCAATATCTTTTGGATTACTTGTAATGCCAATACTTAATATCGAAACTTTTACTTCATCAGAAATAATCATTCCGCAATTACCTGGTCCTTTCGCTACACAAGAATACAAACCAACTGTATCTGAAGATTGTAAATCACGAATAATCAATGTAGGAGAATTAGCTCCACTAATGCGTGTATCATCTTCTACAATTAATCCATTTTTAAACCATTGATAAGTAATAACAAAATTACCATTTGCTTCTACTTCTAATTTTACGGTAGACCCTTTAACGGCAATCCTGCTTTCTGGTTGACGTAATACTACTAATGGTCTATTAACATATAATACAGCTGTATCAGATGAAATATTGCTACAAGGGGCAGTCCCACCAATTGAACAATGATATAAACCAGATTCATTTGGAGTAGTATTAGCAATCATGATAGATGGCTTATTTTGATTTGTTAATGGTTTTCCATCTTTATACCATTGGTATGTAACACCTGTTCCATATGCAGAGGCTACCATATAAATAGTATCACCCAAACATGTATTTCTAGATTTTGGTTGTAGCAAAATTGTAGGAGGAATATAGAATGTTAATGGTATGATTTCTGAAAGATTAGATGGATGTTCAGCATCTACAATGCGGATACTAGCATTAGTGGTTGAATCTTTAAAATCATTTGGAATCCATGTCATACTTCCAGAAGCACCATTTGCTTCATCATCGATAGAAAAGTATGTTCTTCCTGTAGAAGATCCATATGAATATTGAAGATTAGCTTTTTCAACACCTCTTGATACCCATGTAATTTGAACAGGCTTTCCTACGCAGAAAACTTGTCCAGGATTGATATTAGTAATACGTATTTGAGGAGTACTAAAATTGATAGCATTTAATCCACCAATTTGATTTACTGTACTTACACCAGCCCAAATTCCATCTTCATCTGTCCAAGAGCGCAATAAATTACCATTTATATCTCTTTGTTCCATTCTTCTAATTCCATTAGCAGAACTACTTGGAATAAGTGTGGCCCATGCACCAACTGTATTATCTAATAATTTATAATAAGGCGCAAAAGTAACAGTATCGCTTAATGTTCCATCATCTTGAACTATCGCTGTAGATAAAGGATTACCTGTACCCGCTGTATTGTCATATAACATAACAAATGTTTTTTGAGCTAATCCACTTTGATTATCATAAATACCTGTTGCATTTGTAGACAAAGAACCAAAATCGATGGCTTTGGTTGTATTTGTTGTATTTAAAGTATCTGCAACATATCCATTGATGGGATTATCAGTCAAAATCACACGCCATATAACATTATTTCCAGCACCAAAAGCAGTATTTGCTGTTGGAACAAGATTAATCCATAATGTTTTAGAAGTTTCATTATTCCCAGTACTAAATGAAGAATTTGTAGCAGGGCTTGCTGTTGAAGGTAAATTTCTATTAGAACTATATAGGTATGTTCCGGTTGAAGCATCATAGTGATAATTATTTCCACCACCGATACCAGTTGCCACTACACTATTTACTGCACCAGATATAAATCTATATTGCTGATTTGGTATCAGATTATTTACTCTAACTAATGCCCAAGTAGGAACTCTTGTTGCACTTGTAGCAGATTTCATGTATTGTGGAATAAATAGTTCAGTCATTGTGATTTTAGGATAGATCATGATAGATCTATTTACAGAAGGTAAATTTGTAGCAGATATACTTAATGTATACGATCCAGTATCAGAAAAGCTAACTGTAGAAAATCCTACACCACCATTAGCTATTGTGCCTGATACAGTTCCTAGTATATTTCCTAAGCCACTAAGTTTGGTGATTGAAATAGTACCTTGATAATTGGAATCTATGCTTCCATCTGGTCTGACAACATTAACGGTAAATGGGCTAATTGCTTTATTAACATTAGATGCATTTACCATATTATTTACAGCTATCGAAGTAGCACCCTGTACAACATTAAATGGAGCACTAATAGCATCAGTTAATGGATCTCCATTAGAAACTGCTCTAATCTGAACGCTATTCTCAATTTTTGAATAAGAAAGTCCTGTAATAGTTGTCGTACTACTATTTGCAGGAATTGTTCCAGAAACATTTCCTAATAATACACCTGTTCCTGAAAAAACATCTAAGGTAAAAGGAGTATTTGTGGATACATTTGCAGGAGAACTAGTTGCACTTTGAGATTGAACAGATGCACTAAATGTACTAGTAGATGATACTGTAGAAGGAACAATAGAAGTGATTGCAAGCTTTGTTGGTGTAGCAATTGCTGATGAACTTGTAACATTAATTTCATCCAAACGACACATTGGCCTAGAACCGCCACCACCAGGATTTACTAAATCATAAAATTTAAATCTTATATAGACTATAGCCTGATTATCACATGCTGATGGTAATACTGCACTTTTAACTTGTTCTGCTGATGGAGCATTTAATCCCACTGTAGTAAATTCAACAGGAACTCCACCGCTTAATACATCTGTCCAACCTGATGCCGATGTATTCCCTGTACTATACTGTAAACGAATAGCCCATTCACGCCTTGGTGCAACTGGAGTTGCTCCATTCCATGCAGTAAGAGCAGCTGTAAAAGACACATTTATTGACGTTCTATTTATTGTTTTTAATGCCACAACAGCCATACCAACAGATTGTGTAGCAGAAGAATTTACAAATTCAATGCCATTAGCTGATAAGCCATTTACTTTAATACCAGAAGTAGCATTATATGCCAAGGCATAATTGACAAATGCAGAGTCTAATAACTTTCCATCAGCTTTATCATATCTATGGAATATCATATTTGATGGATATGTGCCAGCAGGATTTGTATTTGCCCAGTTCGTAAATGAATAAGGACTAGTTGATAAATCAAAAGGAGCTGGATAGGTTACTTGTGCTATAACTGATGCGGTAGAAACCAAGAAAAGCAAAGCAAAAAACTGTAAGAACCGTTTCATAGATTCCTGAATAATATGTGTATACTAATAATTAACAAGTTATAAGGGACAATTAGCCCAAAATGAATATGCAAAAATACGAAAGGTTATGTTTACAGAACTTAGTTTTTTATGTTTTTTTCCCATTTAATCAAATAATATCGTATAATTTTGATGCCCTATGACTCAATATCCCAAAATCAAGCCTTTTTGTTGTACAAAACCATATATATCAATTACTTGTACATTATAATATCCAATTGGAATATCCGATACATTCATAAAAAATTGTACATTATTCTTGTCATTAAGTATTTCCCTTTTTATCTCTTTTCCCTGTAAAGAGACAAGCCTAATTGATTGTGCATCATGATCTAATTGATGTATGTATAATCTTTGTTGATAATAATAAATTGATGATAGTTGATCAACTGATTCTTTGACTTTATTAATTTTTTTTCCAATAAGAATTGTAAATTCACCAGGACCAGAAAATACAATTGAATCCTGATTCCACGATTGAATATTCCCATCTGAAACTATATCAATTATGCACAAAGAATCTATTTGATTACCAGGAATGAGCTTTATGAGAGAATGTTTTAATACTCCTTTATTGCCATAATATCCTTTAAAGCCTCCTGGAAATGCTGATATAGCCATTGTTGTTCTTGTATCTGAAGACAAAATAGCATAGTCTGTTTCGGCATCTGTAAACTGTGTTGCATCCCTTAATAATAAAACAAAATCATCAATTCTTTCTCCTTGCCACATCAAAATATAGGTAGCATCACTAAAAGCTATAAAACCTTGCTCATTCTGGGTTAAAGCAATAATCTTTTGTAAAGAAATATCAGATTTTACTAATGAGACTACAAAACTCTTAGAACCATATTCTATTCCAATTGCTGCTAAAGAATCTTGAGCAAGAATTATTTCTGGTTTTATTAATTGGTTTTTAGACCTTTTACGTGGAATAATAATACTACCAAATGCACCTTGCAAAGTTGATTTTGTTGTATGCCTTATTACAGTATGTGTCCCTGTTTTCATATATGCTTCTTCATGTACAGCCGTATCGGCCTTTAACTGTGCACCTTGAGTTCCTATAATTATGGCATCAACTGCAGCAGAATCTCTTTCCCAGGTAGCATATCCTCCAGATTTCGTTTTTTGAACAGAAGAAATACCTGTCGATTCTGTTCCATTTATTATACCATTACCATGCATTTGAAAAGTATATGAATGAGGCTTTTCTGCCTTAACCCAATCTGATATAATAAAGAAACTGTCTTCAATATTGATAAAAGATCGTTTTATATCAGCTTCATTATATGAAGTTTCAAGATCCACATATTGAATACTGGGCAAAGAACATTGATTTCTAAAATATACATCAGCTCCACCAGGTGACAAAGGAGCTCCATTTGGAGGACCATTACCATCTATCAGAATACTATTATGATTTGTGGCTTGTCCTACCAAATCTCGCATTCCATACTGAAGATATCCTGGGTCTAATAAAATTGGCCTACCATGTGTCCACATCAAAAAACTCGCAGCATCACTTTGAGAATGGCCAGCACCCGAGGTTCTTATTTTTCCATGTTTTCCATTAATATGGACATACCAATTATCTGATTGATTTCCTGCTCTAAAAACGGCAGAACCTGCTTGATCAATAACTTGCAATCCTTGTTGTGGTGTATAACCAGCATATTGTAAAGCACTTAGATAATTTGCGCGCATATCTACGGTAGATTGTAATTGCTGATTTAATGCTGATATAGTATAAGGATATACTAAACCTTGATCATCAAATAAACCTAGTTCAGGAAATCCAGAACCCATAAATGTGTCCCCAATAGCAGGTAATGTTCCATCGGGTTGCATGATTGTCATTATCCATTGTGCTATATTTCTATATCGTTTATCATAGAAAGGATGTCTGATTAATGAATTTTTTACTAAAAAAAATGTATCAGGATATACATGTTTCAAAGCCCTAAAAAAAGGAAGCATATTAAGCATTGCATATCTAAAATAATGTGGCCCCTCGGAGTAGCCTGCCCTTCCGCTATCAGCAGATTGACTTGCATCTGCTTTCCACATAATGTCCTCTATTGCACCCAATGCAGTTTGTAACCATATTCTAGGTTGCTGTTCAGGAATAATTGTCTTATAATCAGACAAAATAACGGCTGACATTCCAATTGCCCCAGCCGTCATTAAAGAATGATTATTTTTTACCGTTCCAAAAAAAGTAAATCCAAACACAGATTTTGTGGCTTCTTGATGAAAAGTAGAAGCAAATACTGAAAGCTTATTGAGTGCAGAAACCATCAATACTGAATCTGATTGATTAAGTGCTTTTAATAGATCATAAGCGGATAATAAATCAATAAGCTCTTTGGACCTCCATTGCCAATCTTCATAAGCATTTGGTGTTGTTATACTTAAATTTGGAATATTAGTATTTGTAGCAATAAGTATTTTCTGTGCTTTATCAATAAACTGAAGGATTTCTTCAGCGGATAAATCAACTATTTCATTATTAATTATCTGTTTTCCGATATATGCACAAAAAGCTGCATTTTTAGCTAAGATTGCCCTTTGTCTTCTATCATTACTTTCTATATTTCCACTGGGAATGGAAGATTTAGCCGAAGATAAAATACTTGGTAATAATTGCTTCAACATAGTTGAGGATACAATGCCAGATTTTTCTTCAGAATTGATGATGCCAAATGGACGTATTTGCCCTTGCATAGAACATACTATACAGAATACGATTGAGACACAAATAGTGAATTGCTTAAGCATCTTGGGAGACATTTTTTTGAATTGTAACTTTGGATTTCATAATAAATGCTGTAATAGCAGTTGTAATCAAACCCATAATAAATCCTCCAAATACTGATTGAAGAATATAAGAATCTAATGAAAAGTATGCAGAAGCATCTTTACTATTCATATAACCTTGTTTTACTGAAAATTGGATGGCATGTTCAAAAAAGTGAGGCGTAATCACTGTAAAACTTATATATGTCATAAATGGACTTAATGCAACTACAATTAATGTAATGGATAATCCATACATAAATGCTTGTTTGAAAGACAAAACATTATCTAGATTTTTTCTTTTTTCCCACATCGCCAAAAAGTATGTAAACACAGATGGAATCCCCATGAAATTTGTATACTTCGCATGTTCTTGAATATATATATCGTGTAAACCACATAGTTTTTCTGCCCATACCCATGATAAACTCATAAGAAGGAAGAATAAAGACCATTTAATTTCTAGATAATATTTAGAAAAAAGGAGTGCAAACATAGTATTGAGACCAAATAATTTTTCTGAAAATTACAGAAAATGTTTCAACTATATATCTGTATGTTTATGTTTTACAATCTTTTGAACAGCATTCATAGCACTCATAATCACCGCCGGAGTTCCTTGTCCTGGAAAAGCAGTATCACCAATGTGATAAAAATTCTTTAATCCATCATTATTTCTGGGTAATCCCAAAAAGCCGGTTTCTACACTATGTGGAATACCACCAACAAAACCCCGATGTCTTCCAGTATAATGTGCAAAAGTGACAGGAGTTCCAGCTTCTATGTATTCTTTTTGTGCATGATTTAATTCCGGAAATATTCTATGTACTTCATTCATAATAAAAGTAAGTGTTTCTTGCTTTTTTTGTTCATAAATTTCAGGAGGAATATCAAACCATTGCGATGCCTCGGTATGAGTAGAAATAGTGATTGTATGCCAACCTTGCGGTGCTTTTTTTAGATCATCAGACATAGAATATGTCATAAAAAAAGAATCACCTTCACAATGAGGAATAGTACTTTTTGTATGAACTTGATTATATACGCTTTGTGGCATAAAATCGGATTCTACAGCAAAATATACAGTAAAAGCTCCCCATGCTTTAGGAAATGATTGTGCATACGATTGTGCTTTAGGTTGAATTGAAGAATCAGACGTAATTTCGGAAAGATTCCAAATTGGAATACTTGAAATCAAATAAGTGCATGTATATTCATTACCTTTAGCAGTATACACAGCATATTCACCAGATGGTGTATTCTTGATACTCACTATTTCTTCTTTCATAATCAAAGCACCATTATGCTTTCTAAAAGAATCAAGCATTAACTGGGCAGGTTTAACAATTCCTCCAATTGGATAATATGTTTCTGAAGGATATGCCAAACCCATTGCACCTGTTACAATAGGTGCAGAATCACTAAAACTTTGAGTACTAATCAATAATTGCTCATTGATAAATCGCTTAAAAAGAGCATTATGATGTAATCCATGCTTTTCTAATAGTATATCCATTGGACGGAAAAGCTGAACTAATAAAGGAAGGGCTTTAAGATTAGAAAGTCTACTAGCAATGGTGAATATATCCTTGATATTCGATGGTGGAAATTCAGGATTTTTGTCCATCAATTCCCAAATTGCATTGTCAATAGCATATATATCATTCCAAAAACCAGCTTGACCTTTTTTTCCAAAATGAGACTCAGCTTCTTGTATCCATTGTTGTTTATCTTGATATCTGATAATTTTTTTATCATCTAGATAAATAATCATTGCTGGATCTAAATGCTTCAGTTCTGGAGAAATCTGCAATGCATCAAATAATTTACCTAAAGGTTGATGTTTTTGCACACCACTTAATGTTGAAGCACCTACATCAAAAGAGAATTTCATTCTTCTAAAAAAAGAAGCACAGCCGCCAATAGAAGTATGTTTTTCTAATAAAGTACAGGAAAAGCCCTGTTTAGCAAGTAAAGAAGCAGCTGCAAGACCACTATATCCAGCGCCAATAACGATACAGTCAGATTTCATGTATATACTCGGATTTTTATTCAAAACCATGCTTTATAATCATCAAGTTCCAGTGCAATCAAATAGATGATTATTGCAAATGTGCTCATAATAAGTTGATTGCTTTGTATTTTTGTGTTGAATTATATGCAACAATTAATTGGAATAGCATCATGGGTAGGATTTTTGAAAAACGTAAACATAAGATGTTTGCCAGATTTGATAAAATGGCAAAAGCATTTACTAGAATAGGCAAAGAAATCGCAATAGCAGCAAAAGTTGGTGGACCAGATCCCGCTGGAAATCCTCGTCTAAGGGCTGCAATGCAGGCTGCAAAGGCAAATAATATGCCCAAAGATCGAGTAGAAGCAGCAATTAAAAGAGCAGCAGGTAAGGATGCATTAGATTTACAAGAAATAGTGTACGAAGCATATGGTCCATACGGCGTGGCAATTGTTTTAGAAGCAGCTACAGATAATCCAACAAGAACAGTAGCAAATATCAGAAGCTATCTTAATAAAAGTAATGGCTCTTTGGCTACTTCTGGAGCTTTAGAATTTTTGTTTCAACGCAGAGGAGTTTTTTGTATTTCATTAGAAGGTAAATCCATCGATGATATGGAAATGGACCTAATTGATGCTGGTGCAGAAGATATAGAAATAGAAGAAAATGAAGTTTTAGCATATACAGACTTCAATAATTTTGTGCATATGCAAAGATCTCTAGAAGAAAAAGGAATTGAAATGCTTAGTGCTAATCTTCAAAGAGTTCCAAATAATACAGTTGCTTTAACAGAAGAGCAAATGGACGATGTCTTAAAACTAATAGATAAACTTGAAGAAGATGAAGATATACAAAATGTATTTCATAATATAGCTTAAGAGATTTCATGGCACCCCTAAGCGCATGGATTTCAGCTGCACGCATGAGAATTTTACCAGCAAGTGCAATCCCTACATGTATTGGAATAGTACTCGCTGCACAAGAGGGACATTTTGATTTGTTTACAGCATTCATAACGCTTCTATGTGCTATGATGCTTCAAACAACTTCGAATTTGCTTAATGATTTATATGATTTTAAACATGGAGCAGATTTTAAAAGGATTGGACCACCAAGAGCCGTTGCCTCTGGTGCTATAAGCGAACAATCTATGCGCCAAGTATCATGGATTTTTTTCATGGTAACCTTTGCTATTGGATTGATTTTAGTGCAAAAAGCTGGGTGGCCAATTTTATTAATAGGTGTTTTTTCTTTATGGGGTGCATTTGCTTACACTGGTGGACCATATCCCCTTGCATATCATGCACTTGGAGAGGCTTGTGCATTTGTATTTTATGGGATTATACCTGTTTGGGGAAGCTATTATATTCAAATTCCTGGGACTGATTATTCCTTTTCAGTTGGTATTACAGGTATCATTATGGGTTTATTTGCCGCTAAAATTTTGCTTGTAAATAATATTCGAGATATCGAGACAGATCCTCCAGCTGGTAAAATTACTTTAGCTGTTCACTTAGGTGAAAAGAAATCAAGAATCTTCTATATTATCCTTATGTCTTTGTCGTATATTCTTTTGCTTTTACTAGCATATTACAAACAATCTCTTTCAATCCTTTTGCCTTTAGTTTTGATTCCATTTGCACTTTCTTTATCAAAAAATATCATACAATTACCTAAAGCTCACTTAACATCGGTGCTCCAAAAAACAGCAATACATTTATTTGCTTTTGGTTTGCTTTTAGGAATTGGTATCGTATTATCTATACAATTTTAATAATACATACATGTCATCACTTGGCAAGATTAGTAAAACTATACTCCTTTTAGCAAGTAGCCTAACTGTGATGTCCGTATCTGCAATTTCACCAGCTCTTCCTAAAATCGCAGAAGCTTTTGCATATTTACCTAATGCAGTGTTTCTTGTAAAATTAATGCTTACTATACCTAGCTTAATAATAGCATGCACAGCTCCATTTGCTGGGATTATCATTGATAAAGGTAAAAGAAAAACATTATTAGTTGCTTCACTTATACTTTATGCTCTTACAGGCACTACAGGCTTATATCTAGAATCAATCGAAGGTTTTTTGATTGCCAGGGCATTTTTAGGAATATCAGTAGCAGGAATCATGACATCTGCTCAAACTTTAATTGCAGATTATTATTATGGGGAAGAACGTAATAAAGCACTTGGATTACAGGGTACATTTATCTCTTTTGGTGGTGTTCTTTTTGTTGCAATTGCAGGCCTATTGGCTACTATGTCATGGCGCTACCCTTTCAGTTTATATGGTCTTGCTTTATTACTTGCTTATCCAGCATTTCTGTTTATTCATGAACCAAAGCAAAAGCACAAAGAAGAAAATATAGATAATCTAGAACATTCAACATATACTATTCATACTATTTCAATTATCGGTATATGTTGTATTGTATTTAGTGGGATGGTAATTTTTTACTGCATACCTACACAATTACCTTTTTTACTTCAATCATATGGAATAGATTCACCTGCTAAAGCTGGTGCAATAGTTTCTCTTGCAACATTATGTGGTGGCATTACTTCCTTTTTGATGCCTAAACTCAAAAAAATTATCTCATTTGCTAGATTAGGTTCACTTTCATTTGGATTACTTGCAATTGGTTTTTTGGGTATTCAACTCACACCATCTTATCCAATTATTTTACTTTCTGCCTTATTTGCAGGCGCTGGCATTGGATTGTTAATGCCGTCTATGAGACTTTGGGTAATAACTCTAGCAAATCCCAAAATTAGAGGGAGATCAGTGGGATTTTTAACATCTTCTTTATATTTAGGACAATTCCTATCGCCCATCATTGCTCAGCCAATTGTCTCATTACAAAGTATTCAGTCTCTATATGCAATTATTGCTTGTATAGCTGGTACTTTATCAATCATCTTATTTCTTAAATCAAAAAAAGAACTATAATTCTAATTGTTATGTATGCAAAAATAGATTAGAGTTTTAAGTACCCTTTACTCAGTATTTAAGTACATATTTCCATGTTTATTGAAACTATTCTTTATCAGGATGGTTATTTCTTTGATCATTTTTCACAAACTTTATTTACGAACTAAGTACAATAATGAGATCTATTTTATTCCTATTTTCTTGTTTATTCTCTGCCTATTTGTCTGCACAAACATATAATTCTTTATGGATTCCAGATACATTATCAGGAAGTAATATCACATTAACTATTAAAGATACATTTGCTCAGTTAAGAGCAACTGGCAATCAAACTATCACTGGTGGAATAAACAATAGTCAGTTTTGGGGTCCAACAATTTTTATTAATAAGGGTGATACTGTACACATGAATGTACTTAATAAACTGAATGATAGTACTACAATTCATTGGCATGGAATGCATTTACCAGCAGTGATGGATGGCGGTCCTCACCAAGTTATACCCCCTGGAACATTATGGCAACCTTATTGGAAAGTAACTAATAATGCTGCAACATATTGGTATCATCCTCATTTACACGAAATGACATTAGAGCATTTGTCTAAAGGAATTGGTGGGTTTATCATAGTGAAAGATGCTGAAGAATCAGCTTTAGCACTACCCAGAACTTATGGAATTGACGATATTCCTCTGATGCTAACAAGCAGAAGATACAACAATGCTAATCAATTTGTTGTGCAAAATGTAGCTTATGGTGATTATCTACTAGTAAATGGGACAAGAGACCCAGAAATTACTTTACCAAAACAAATTGTACGCTTAAGAATTCTCAATGCTGAAATTGAAAGGGCATATAATTTTGGCTTTAGTGACAATAGAAAGTTCTACATTATTGCAAATGATGGTGGTTTACTAGATAAACCTGTTCAAGTAAGCAAATTGCTAGTTGCTGTTGGAGAACGATATGAAATTTTGGTAGATTTAAGCAATGACAATGTTGGTTCTAGCATAAATTTAATGTCATATAATGCTAATCAACCTTTTGGATTTCCAGGGGGAGAACCAGCTGCTCAAGGTAATTTTGGAAGCTTACTTAATAATAAAGATTTTAACTGCCTTCGCATAAATATTGGGCAATCAACAAATTCCCCAATTACATCTATTCCTACTTCTTTGATTTCAAATCAATTTATTAATTCAGCAGAAGCCACCGTTAACCGTTCAATAAATGTAAAAGGTGGTGTTCCAGGTAATCCTACTCCATTTAATTTTAATGACAAAGTTTTTGACATTAATAGAATCGATAATACGGTCAATTTAAATGCGATAGAAAAATGGACAATCACAAATAGCAATGTATTTGGTCATACTTTTCATATTCATGATGTTCAATTTAAGTTAGTTGCTAGAAATGGAAATACTAATGCAGTTGGATTACATGAGCAAGGATGGAAAGATGTTCTTTATTTACCGCGAAACGAAAACGCAACTTTTATTGCAAAATTTGATGATTATGCAGATCCCATTCACCCTTTTATGTATCACTGTCATTTTTCTAATCATGAAGATGATGGAATGATGGGGCAATTTGTTGTTAATAATCCAAGTTCAATCACCGACAATATTCCTGATGAATCTCAATATATTCTTTTTCCAAACCCTGCTTCAGATATGATCTTTATTAAAGATACAGGTATTGAAATCTATTATATAACAATTGTAAATAGTTTAGGAAAATCAGTGATGATGCTTCCTCAACCAGAAATTCATAAAGGTATTTCAATAGCACATCTTCCTAAAGGCATGTATTATATGCAGATAATGGATGCCGCTACAAAAACAACCATTACAAAACAATTCAGTAAATAAACCTTTTATATAAATCGATAATCTATTGACAATGAAAAAACTCTATTATGTTTATATGATTTATTTTATCCTGATTTCATTGTCAATAAGTGAAATCTATGCAAAGGAAAAACAATCAATTATTAATAGAATCATAAAACCTTTTTCTGCTCCTACTGCTCTAGGTACTTTGTTTTCATTGCAAGAAAAAGATGAATATGCAGCCATTGCAGTTGTTTTTACGTGTAATCATTGTCCATTTGCAAATTTATACACAGATAGATTAAATGCTTTTTATCAAGAATATCTTCCTAAAGGTGTTTTACTTATTGCCATAAATCCAATGGATTCAGTTCTTTATGAAGACGAGACATTAAGTAATATGAAAATCAAAGCTCTAAAAGATAATTTTCTATTCCCTTATCTTCAGGACGCAGATCAATCTATTGCAAAAGCATTTTCAGCTGATTTTACTCCGCAAGTGTATTTACTGCAAAAAAGACATTCTACTTGGAATATTGTGTACAAAGGTATCATTGATGATAATGGTAAAAGCCCAGAAAAGGCTAGAAAGTACCTTCATGAAGCAACCGATTCGCTCATATTAAAGCGTCCTATAAAAGAACAGATTGTTGAATCATTTGGATGCAAAATCATTTATAGAAATTAACATATGAAATTCTTTTTAATACTTATAGTTCTTTTATCATCCTCTTATTTCACTATTGCTCAATCATTTACTGGTTCTGTATCAAGGGGTAAAGCAACAGTAATTCAACAGAATATGTATTCTAGTTGTTCTGGTTCGCGTCCTTCTGTAGTAGGGAAAAGCACTTCATCTGATAATAAAGAATGGATAGTTCCTGCTGAAACTGTCTTTTTACAAGGACCATATCTTTCTGATTTTTATAATCAATGCAATAATATTACTCCATCAAATATAAATGCAGTAGATCTTAACAAGATACCCATCAAAATTATCGATGAAGATGGAGATATTATTACCGGATATGTGCTGAGTGATAATTATTGTGAAGTATATATAAATGGTATTCTTATAGGTGCAGACCCAGTGCCATTTACACCTTTTAATTCTTGTTTATTACGTTTTAAAGTAAAAAAACCATATACGATAGCTGTCAAACTTGTTGACTGGGAAGAGAATTCTGGTCTAGGAACAGAAAATAATAATGGGAATTTGTATCATGCTGGAGATGCTGGGTTTATCGCACGCTTTAGTGATGGTACAATTTCTGATACTTCATGGAAAGCTCAAGTGTATTATATTAGCCCTTTGATGTCCCCAGATTCAATAATCGAATTATCAAATAATACAAGATATTGCAAACAATTAGCAAGAAATATTCCTTGTGCAGATTCATGCTATGCTGTCCATTACCCTTTACCAAACAATTGGCAATCTCCAACTTTTGATGATTCAATGTGGCCAAAAGCTTATATATATACTCCTGAAACTGTTGGAGTTAATTTTCCTGCTTGGACAAATTTTACTTCTTTTTGGACAACTAGTTCTTTTATCTGGACATCTAATTTAGTTGTAGATAATTTGGTTTTGGCAAGAAAAACTGTTGGTTCTAATCCTTCTTCAATTTTAGAATCCACAGAATCCAAACCCATTATTTCTGTGGATAATCAGCATATTTCGATAATTCCTCATCAAGATATTCACCATGCATCAATACAACTTTTTTCTTTAGTTGGAAATTGTATCAGCTCAATACAGAATGTTCAGTTAATAGCTGGGAGTCCTTATCAGCTACCTATATCTAATACTTTACCCAGCGGTGTCTATTATTTTTCTATATATGATAGCAAAATACCAGTATACACTTCAACTTTGTTCATTCATTAATTTCTTTATTTTACTAAGAGTAAGTTATGAAAAAGCACCTCATGAGAATAATTGTAATGTGTATTCTATCACCTATAGTGACTTTCGCTCATAGTGGAAATACATCTGCTTTGTTTGATAGAATATGGAATATCGGCAATATGCAAGTTCATGGTTCTTTCTATATGCTTAAAGATAACAAAGTATATATAGAACAAGATCACAATCATATCATCGCATTTTCTTATTCTGAACTTTCTACTGAAGACAAACGGTACACAGATAAAAGATATAAAGAAATAGTAGATATAAATACTCCTAGAAATTTTTCACCGAACATTCATTCTACACCAATATCGCCTTCAATTTCTAATGTATTCTATGCATTCATTGGAATTGCAGTTTTACTTATGGTATTATATAGATATCAAAGAACATATGCATGGTATTTTGCATGTGTAGCTTTTGTATCAATGATATATAGTTTTAAAGATGGAATGCCTGCTTTACAAAGTGTACAAACCAATCCTGCGACAATAGATTCTGCATTTGCACCATTTAAAGAGCATGTAGTTACTTCATGGGATAAGACATATTTCAGAGTTGGATCATTAGGGCTTGCAACAACTCATGAAATGATGAAAGGTATTACTTCTTGGCAGCAACAAGTTCCTATTCCTCAATGTTATATCGATAATAATGCATGGAGCATTCCATTAAATCCTGTAATGGCTATTAATTCAGTACCTGTTAATCAAACTCATTGTACTCGAGGTGGAATTGCTATCGCAGTAAATGGAATAGCAATATTTAACCCATATACCAATACAGGTGTTGATGCATATGTAGATGGACAATTAGATAATTGGGGTGGACATAGTGGTAGGGCTGACGATTATCATTATCATTTAGCACCAACGCATTTGTATAGTTTTACAAATCAAAGTTTACCAATTGCTTATGCTTTTGATGGTTTTGCAATATATGGTGATAAAGAACCAGATGGCTCAGATATGAAATCATTGGATATTCATCATGGGCATGCCGGCACTAATGGTGTATATCATTATCATGGTACTTTGACTGTTCCGTATACTATTGCATCATTCGCAGGAGAAGTAACAGAAGATTCAACATATCAAATTATACCCCAGTCTAGTGCAAAGGGATGTCGTCCTGCATTAACACCATTAAAAGGTGCGACAATAACAGGTATGATACCAAATCAAATGAATAATGGTTATATACTTTCATATACATTAAACAATCAAACATATAAAGTGGATTATAGTTGGACGCAAGCTGGGAATTATACATTTAATTTTACATCTGCTACTGGTACAACAACAAATCAATATAAAGGACAAACAATTTGCAGTTTACCTACAAGTTCAATAAAAGAAAACCAATCAGAAGAATATGATATTCAGCAGTTTCCTGATAGAATATTTGTCCAAAGCCTATCAGATGTTTCAATGTTAAGTGCTATGCAGTTAAGCTTATTTACTGTTGATGGTAAATTAGCTGTCCAAAGTTTAACTGGACAAAATCTACTTTCTACTCAGTCATTACCATTTGGATTATATTTTCTATCAATTCAGCCGGGCAATATGATTAAAAGTATCATAGTAAAACCATAGTATTTCTTATGTTTTTTGACTTTTTGATTAGAGGTTTCGAGCATGTATTCCCTTTAGGTTACGATCATATTTTATTTATGATTGCCCTATTTTTATATAATTCTCGTATTAAAACTGCTATACTGCAATGTTCAATTTTTACAATTGCGCATTCATTAACACTTGGTTTAACTGCCATTCAGCTAATTATACCAAATACTCAATTGATAGAAATTGGTATAGCAATATCAATTTTTATCGCAGGATTAGAAAATATTCTAGGTGGGTTTACTTTTTCGATAAGGCTTTTGATAATATTTTTATTTGGTCTTTTGCATGGAATTGGATTTGCTGGGGCATTGGCAGATATTGGAATAAAGAAGCATGATATAATAACAGTTCTGGCTGGATTCAATATTGGTGTCGAATTAGCACAAGCAAGTTTGATAGTTATATTATATTTTATTCTATCAAAGCCATTTTTAGATGCCCCTTGGTATAATACTTTTATAAAAAAACCAGTTTCTTTAATAATTGCAAGTTGTGGCTTATTCTGGGCTATAACAAGGTCACTAGGTTGACAATGAAGATCTTCATTTTATTCCTTTTCATATTATTTTGTGAATCAGATGCTCAATTGGTTAAAAAAACCATGAAGAATATTCCTGATACTTGGCAAACAAAAGATTACACTAAAACTTTTGGTGAAGATTCAGATTATTCTCTGAATCCACCTGGTTTTATAATACAAGACAATTTAACTGCAATTGACACAGTAACGGGTTTGCAATGGCAAAGAACCGATGGTGGTGAAATGACTTTTGAATCTGCAGGATTGTATTGTGATACATTGACTTTAGGAGGATTTTCAGATTGGCGTCTACCTAATTGTCATGAATTATTTAGCTTATTGCATCATGATAAACCAAATCCTACACTTCCAGATGCAGTATTTCCTAAAACAGCTGCAGAATATTGGTGGAGTTCGCAAAGCCAAGTAAATGATAATACAAAAGCTTGGGTAACAAATGCAGGAGGAGGTGTAGGAAATCACTTAAAAAAAGAAACGTTAAGTGCTGGAGGAACAAAACATTTTCATGTAAGAGCTGTTCGAGATATTCTACCACCAAAAGAAGTTCAATCAAGATTTATACAAAATGCTGATGGAACGATTACAGATAATCTTAGTGGACTAATGTGGAAACAACAGCCATTGCAAGATTCATTATCTTGGGAATCAGCATTGCAAAGTGCGGAAGAAACAAATTTTGCAGGTGCATCTGATTGGCGATTGCCCAATATCAAAGAATTACAGTCATTAAATGATGAAAACTATTCAAATCCATCCATTAACCCAATATTTAATAGTCAAATTTCTGCTGGAAAATATTGGTCATCAACTTCCTTACCTAATCAAACAACAAAAGCTTGGTACTTAGATACACGATTTGGTATTACTACCTATGCAGTTAAAACTGATAAATTAAAAGTTGTATTCGTTAGAACTGCAGAAAGTGTATTACATGTACATGACTCTGAAAATGTTTTGCCATATACAATGAAAGTGATCAATAATACTGTACAGATTGAGAGTAATTATCCAATTGATGTAATATCTTGTTTTGATATAAGTGGTCAAATGCTATATTTTAATAAAGTTCGACAATATTCATTAGATATTCCCCAATATCCTGAAGGTTGTTATATATTATCATTGACAATTAATGGCCACACTTATAGAACTTCTTATATTCAAGCTGCAAAATGATTATT